>Ga0209382_10000120_pt1 | contig 115154 bp, 101 predicted proteins | sample SoiMetdeltSBSDD5_FD_187599 | JGI IMG/M metagenome (GOLD analysis project Ga0209382, IMG submission 187599) | Bulk soil microbial communities from a Populus tree surrounding site in Tennessee, USA - Soil MetaG P. deltoides SBSDD5 (SPAdes) (version 2) | ecosystem: Environmental > Terrestrial >... | reverse complement strand
AGCGTTCTGCGCTACACTCCGTCGCCATCGGGGCGCTCCTCGAGTCAATCGAAAGTCGTTGCAGCACAGCAACTTTCGCTGATTCGGCGCCCCGATGCGCCTATTTAGTGTGAGAAATCCGGGCTAGGCCATCGACGGGCCCGATTTCGCGCCCCGAACCCCGGCACACCCCGCCAAACGAATTCGCCCACCATCCCGCGCGCTCGCCATCGAACGGGCGCGTGAGGGCGCCCGTGATCGGCTGCAGGGGGTTGAGTTTTCTCAACGCAATTCGCGGCCAGTCTCGGTAGGCCTAGATCACGCGCGCAGGGATGCCGAAACAGACGATACAAAGCCGATCGCAATCGAAATCCGCGCGATACGCAACGGAGTTACCATTTGCCCCGGTAGCGAAGGAGAAAAGGGGTAGCCCCGGTCGGGAGATCAGCGAGGAGACCACCATGATGACGCTCAGCGACCACGGTTCGATCGACCATGATTTTTGCCGCGCCAAGGCGATGTCATTCGATACGCCCGGTGCGCGCAAGGCATCGACAGTTAGTCCACCGCGCGATCGCCGGGCCAGAACCGCACCGACGCCGACTGAGCTCCTAAGTCGGCATCCCATCTTCGGACAACTCCCGCAGAAGGCGATCGGTCAGTTTGCGGCCTACGCCGCGCGGCGACGGGTGGTGCGGGGAACTACCATTTTCAGCAAGGGTGATCCTGGCGACAGCCTTATAGCTGTCCTGGATGGATGCGTGCGGATCAGCGTTCCAACGGCCAACGGACATGAAGTGGTTCTGAGCATTGTGCAGCCGGGCGAGATCTTTGGCGAGATGGGGTTGCTCGATGGTCAGCCACGATCTGCGGACGCAACTGCCGTTTACGATAGTGAACTGATGGTCATCGATCGCCGGGACTTCGTTCCCTTCATGCGCCGTGAACCCGACGTGCCCATCCAACTCAATGCGATCCTATGCGGACGGCTGCGGCGAACGAATGAGCAGGTTGAGGATGCCATGTTCGTGAGCCTTGCGGTTCGGCTCGCCAAGGCTCTCCTAAGATTCGCGCAAATCGACGCTGAGAGCATCAGGCCGGTAGACGTACCTATTACTCAGCAAGAGCTTAGCGAAATGATTGGATTCTCCCGCGAGAACACCAACAAGCAACTCCGGGCTTGGGAAAAGCGCCAATGGGTGAAGCTGGCGCGTGGCAAGATCAGGATCGTCGATCCGGGCGTTCTCCTTCGCCTGTCTGAGAGCGGTACGGGTGACGAATGACCAAACTCAATCGGCGGCGATCAATCGTCGACTCGGCGGGCGTTTTTCCAAGGGACAGCACCATGACGAGAACAGCCGACATCTCAAGTCACCTGTGAACTGGTTCACACCCGGATCGATAGGGCGCCGCTATTGTTGCCCTCACCCCGATCTCGACGAACGGAGGCAACCGTGACCACCCCAAGCGTTCAGATCACCGAGACATTCACGCAAGTCGCGGCGACCGACCCCTCGAGCACCGATCCGCGCTCGCAATCCCGGTCCGTTACGATGTGCGCCCGCCTGCTCGCCGGCTACCGCGATCGGCAAGCCGCAGAGGTTGACCGGATCCTGCGCCAAGGGCTCGCGGCACTGCACTAGCTATCGCCACAGCCCGCTCTCGACCAATTGGAGCGCCGAACGGTTTTCGTCAAAATGGGGGATGATCATGCAAGACCTTCTTGGCCTCATGGCATTTGTCGGATTGATCGCGGCCTGGTTCCTCGCCGTTGTGTTCGTGCGTCATGATGCGCAGCCCAGCATCGAGACCGCACGCGCCGCTGAACCCAGGCTTCCCCATCACGACCAAACCTGGAGCATCTGGCTCTCGGCCCAGGGCTAGCTCTCCGCGTGCCGCGTCGGCGGCAAGGCGCACCGCGACCAGCCTACGGGCTTGGCTCGGGCCGTTTCTGCGCATGCACACGATTGGGTTACGATTCCGGCCGAGCGACAAGCCGGTAGGTTTGGGGGGATCGGTGGCGGTGTTCACCCACCACTGCTGCAATTTGGGGACATGCGCACGACAAGACCCTCTATGCAGGACGAGGGGTAGTAGCGCTAAGCCTGCCGGGCTCGTTGCTGAAATTCTGCGTGGCCGTTACGCTCCGGCATGTTTAGAGCGAGGGAATCGTTACAACTGAGTGCGTCCGACTTGGTCGGGCATCTCAACTGTCGCCATCTGACGATTCTCGACCTCGCTGTCGTCAATGGCTCTCTCGCCAAACCGAAGGTCTGGGACCCGTTGCTTGCGCTCCTTGCCGAGCGAGGAAACCGCCATGAGAAGAGTTACGTCGAGCACCTAAGAGCGTCCGGCCGTGCGGTGACAGTGATCAATGGTGTCGAAGTCGACCAAGCCGCCGTTGCGCAGACGCTCGCGGCCATGACGGCCGGGTGTGAGATCATCGTACAGGGCGCTGTTCGAGCGGACGATTGGGGCGGAAGGGTAGACATCCTGCGTCGCGTCGATATCCCCAGTGCTCTCGGAGCATGGTCCTATCAGGTCACCGACACGAAATTGGCGCGGGAGACCAGGGGCGGCACTGTCCTGCAGCTTTGCCTTTATTCGGACCTACTCGCATCGATGCAGGGCCTCATGCCCGAAACCGCGTATGTCGTGGTGCCCTGGTCGAATTTTGAACCTCGAGCGTACAGGCTAAGCGACTACGCGGCCTACTATCGGCGCGTGAAACGCGGCCTCCAGCAGTTCCTGGCGACGCCGAGCGGCGAGAGTTACCCCGACCCCAAGGAATATTGTGACATCTGCCGCTGGCGACTGAGATGCGATGCTCAGCGCCGCGACGACGATCATCTGTGCCTCGTCGCGGGGTTGACCAAGGTCCAGATGGGCGAGCTCCAACGGCACGACATCCGGACGTGCGCGGCGTTGGCCGCCATTCAACTTCCCCTTTGGGATCCCGAGCGCGGAGCTGCTCATTCATATGAGCGGTTGCGGGAGCAGGCGCGCGTCCAGGTAGAGGGGCGAAATGCCGCGCGTACCCTCTACGAAACATTGCCCGTAGTGCCGGGATTTGGGCTATCGCGCCTGCCGGCGGCATCCGCCGGCGACATTTTCTTCGATCTCGAAGGCGATCCGTTCGTTGGACCAAGTGGTCTAGAGTACCTGTTTGGCTATGCTTATCGGGGTGAGGACGGTCAAGCGGCGTACACCTGCGAATGGGCGTTTTCACGCGCGGACGAGCGACGAGCCTTCGAGCGCTTCGTTGACTTCACAATCGGGCGCCTTGAGCAATATCCCGATCTGCACATTTACCACTACGCACCCTATGAGCCCGGCGCGCTGAAGAGGCTGATGGGCCGATACGCGACGCGGGAGGAAGAAATCGATCGGTTGTTGAGGTCCGAACTCTTCGTAGATCTCTATGGCGTCGTCAGACACGGATTGTTGGCAAGCGTCGAAAGCTATTCGATCAAGAAGCTTGAGCCTCTCTATGCCTATACGCGGGAAGCGGAGCTTCCGGACGCCAACAGGGCGCTTGCGAAAATCCAGGCGTGCCTCGAGCTGGAAGATCCAGTGGGCATCGAGGAGCAAGACCGGCAGACGGTCGAGAATTACAACCGTGACGACTGCGTTTCGACATGGAGGCTGCGTGAGTGGCTTGAAGACCTTCGCTCCAGGCTGATTGCGGAAGGCGCCGTCATCGATCGGCCAAGTCCCAAAGAGGGCGATCCGAGCGAGGGCATCAGCGACTGGTTGGCTAGGATCGAACCTCTGATCCAGCGGCTCACCATGAATGTCCCCGACGACCCCGCTGGTCGCGATGGCGAGCAGCAAGGGCGGTGGCTGCTCGCTCACTTGATCGACTGGCACCGGAGAGAGAAAAAGGCCGTATGGTGGGAATACTTCCGGCTTCGTGCGTTGGATGGGAGGGACTTGCTGGACGAGCAAAGGGGAATCTCCGGGCTCAGCCTTGTCGGCACCGTTGGGGGAACAGCGAAGGTTCCCGCGCATCGCTATCACTTCCCACCGCAAGACCTTCAGATCCGAGATGATGATGACTTGCACAACGTCGGCGGCACCAAATTAGGCAAGGTCGAAGGGGTTTCGCTTGAGGACCAATGGATTGATATCAAGAAACGCAAAGACACCGCTGACCTTCACCCCATTGCGGCTTTTGCTCACAAGGATATCGACACTGCGGTTCTGGCACAGTCATTGGCAAGAATTGGCGAGTACGTGGCCGACAACGGCATCGGCGGAGAGGGGCCTTATCAGGCAGCGCGAGATTTGCTCCTGCGAAAGGCCCCACGCACTGGAGGAGAGCCTCTTCGGATCCCCGGCGAAAAGGTCCTTGATGCGGCCGTGCGCATAGCGTCCCGTCTCGAAGCTGGGATATTGCCAATCCAGGGTCCCCCCGGCGCAGGAAAGACATACATTGGCGCTCGCATGATCCGTGCGCTCGTCGGGGCGGGATCGAAGGTTGGCATCACCGCGAATAGCCACAAGGCGATCAGGGTTCTCTTGGACGAGGTGGTCAAGGCAGCCGACGAGGCTAGCGTCAGCCTGGAATGCATTCAGAAAGTCTCCGACAAAGAGGATGATCGGCACCGTATTCGATTCACTACGGAGAACCGCGTTCTTCTGGATGCAATCGGAACGTCCTGCCATGTGGCTGCTGGGACGGCGTGGCTCTGGGCGCGAGAGGATGCTTTTGGAGCGGTGGACGTGTTGTTCATCGACGAGGCTGCCCAGATGTCACTTGCGAACGTGCTGGCGGTTTCACAGGCCGCCCGCACAATTGTGATGCTTGGGGACCCGCAGCAGCTCGATCAGCCTACCCAAGGTACCCATCCAGAAGGCACGGACAGTTCGGCCCTCAATCACATCCTTGCCGGGGAGGCGACGATCTCGCCGCATCAGGGACTCTTTCTCGAAGAGACCTGGCGGCTCCATCCCGACGTCTGCGCGTTCACCTCCGAGATGTTCTATGAGAGCCGGTTGCGGCCGCATCAGGGGCTTGAGCGACAACGGCTCAAGTCGAAGGGGCGGTTAAACGGGACAGGCCTAAGGTTCCTCGCCGTTCGCCACGAGGGCAACCAGTCGTCATCACCGGAAGAAGCCGATCAAGTACGAGATCTTGTTGATGACGTCTTAAGGTCCGGCACGACCTGGACCGACCGAACTGGAGTCGAACGCCCAGTCACCCGGGACGACATCCTGGTGATTGCCCCCTACAACGCTCAGGTCTTCGAGCTTCAGGCTCGGTTGCCGGGGGCGCGAATTGGAACTGTCGATAAATTCCAGGGTCAGGAAGCGCCGATCGTCATCTACTCCGTGACGACATCCAGCCACTCGGATGCTCCGCGAGGCATGGAGTTTCTTTACAGCCCCAACAGGCTCAATGTAGCTACATCTCGAGCCAAATGCCTTTGCGTGCTTGTGGCTTCTCCGGCCGTATTCGAAGCGCAATGCCGCACGCCCCGGCACATGCAACTGGCAAATGCGTTTTGCCGGTACTTGGAGATGGCGACCGCGATCTAAGGACGTGCGAGCTTTTGACTCTCTGGATACTTTGCATTCAACTATTGCGAGAGCAATATTTTCTTTGCGCCCAGAAGAGGTCCCATGCGTCGTCCCCGCGAAAGCGGGGACCCAGTATCCACAGACCCTGTTCGAGAGCGCGGCGCTTACTGGATTCCCGCTTTCGCGGGAATGACGCGCTGGGGACGCGGCCCATCCCGGCTCAACCTCAATCTCATCACGTTTAGCCGATCGGTGCGAGATGACATGCGGCGTGGCGAGCAGGCTCGATCTCGCGCAGCAGCGGAACCTGGCTGCGACAGCGATCGACCGCACTCGGACAACGCAAATGGAAGTGGCAGCCGCTCGGAGGCGATAGCGCGGACGGCAATTCCCCGCGGATCGCCTTGAAGCTGACGATCTCGTCGTCCTTGAGCACGAGCTTGGGAACGCTATCGAGAAGCGCGCGGGTGTACGGGTGGAGCGGGTCCGCGTAAACGCGCCGGGCATCGCCGGTCTCGACGATCCTGCCGAGATACATGATGGCAATGCGATCCGAGATATGGCGCACGACCCCCAGATCGTGGCTGATGAACAGCATGGTGAGGCCGAGCTCGCGACGAAGCTTGAGGAACAGATTGATAATCTGCGCCTGGATCGAGACGTCGAGCGAGGCGACCGGTTCGTCGCAGACCAGCACGTCGGGCGTCATCGCGAGAGCGCGCGCGATCGCGATGCGCTGGCGCTGTCCGCCGGAGAACTGATGCGGAAATCGCCCGGCGAAATCGTAATCAAGGCCGACCGCTTCGAGCCACTTTTTGACGTAGGGGCTGGCATCAGCGCGGCGGATGATAGCGTGGGCGATCGGGCCTTCGGCAATCGCTTGGCCAACTCGCATGCGCGGATCGAGCGAGGCAAACGGATCCTGGAACACCATCTGCACGCGCGTGGTGCGCTTGCGTCCGCCGATCATGACCGGCTCGCCGCCGATGCGGGCCGTTCCGGACGTCGGGGGGAGAATACCTGCGATGATCCGGCCGAGCGTCGATTTTCCGCAACCGGATTCACCGACCAGCCCCACGACCTCGCCGGGGCGGATCGACAACGAAACGCGATCGAGCGCCCGCACGGTGCGCGTCTCGACCAAGCTGCCGAGCGCCGCGGCGATCTTCTCGCCGAGCGTGAGGCGCGGCCTGAACAGCTTCGAGGCTTCCTCCACCTCAACCGGCGCGCTCATGCGGGGGCTTCCGCGCTCAGGGGATGGTGGCAGCGGTAGGCGCGAGCGCCATGACGCTCGAGGAGCGGCGGCTGCTGGCAAAGATCCGTCGCCTCAGGGCAACGCGGCCGGAACGCGCAGCCCTTCGGAAGCCGGAGCAGCGACGGCGTCGTGCCCGGGATCTGCGCCAAGTCGCGGCCGGGCTCGGCGCGTGAGGGAAGCGATCGAAGCAGGCCGCGGCTGTAAGGATGCCGCGGGTTGCGCAACACGGCAGCGGTCGGGCCCTCCTCGATGATGCGGCCCGCATACATCACCAGGATGCGGCTCGCGAGCGAGGAGACGGTCGCGAGATCGTGGCTGATCCAGATCAGCGCCGTCCCGAGATCGCGCACGAGGCCGCGCATCTCGATCAGGATCTGCGCCTGGATCGATACGTCGAGCGCCGTCGTCGGCTCGTCGCAGACGATGAGGGCCGGCCTGTGCAGCAACGCGATGGCGATCGCGACGCGCTGGCGCATGCCGCCGGAGAATTGGTGCGGATAGGCGTCGAGCCGCTGCGAGGCATCGGGAATCCGCACGGCGGCGAGCGCTTCGATCGAGCGCGCACGCGCCGCATCCTTCGATACGCGCCCGTGCGCTTGCAGCGCCAGCCGCATCTGCGTCGCGATGGTCAGCACCGGATTGAGCACGCTCATGGGGTCTTGGAACACCATGGCGATGCGTTGGCCGCGCAGGCGTCGCAGCGCCTCGCGATCCAATCCGACAAGCTGCTGACCGTCGAGTCGAACCGAGCCGCCGACGATCTGCCCCGGCGGGTCGATCAGTCCCAGAATTGAAAGCCCGGTGACGGTTTTCCCCGAACCGGACTCGCCGACGAGTCCTACCACCTCACCGGCTGCGACATCGAACGACACGCCGTCTACCGCCTTCAATACACCGGCGCGGGTGAAGAAGTGGGTCTGCAGGTCGCGCACCTCCAGCAGGCTCATCGCTTGAGTCTCGGGTTGAGCTGATCGCGCACCTGATCTCCGACCAGGTTGATGGCGACGATCAGCACGATCAGCGCGATGCCGGGGTAGATTGAGATCCAGTAGCGGCCCGACAGCATGTACTGAAAGCCGTTGGCGATCAGCGTTCCGAGCGAGGGCTCGGTCGGCGGCAGGCCGAGGCCAAGGAACGAAAGCGTGGCCTCGAGCGCGATCGAATTCGCGATCTGCACGGTCGCGACGACGATCAGCGGCGGCAGGCAGTTCGGCAGGATGTGGCGAAACACGACGGTGTGCGCCGGCAGCGGGGTCGACAGCGCGGCCTCGACATACTCCTTGCTGCGCTCGACCGAGGCGGCGCCATGTGCGGTGCGTGCGAAATAGGCATATTGGGCGGTCACCAGCGCGGCGACGAGCTGGGTCATGCCCTTGCCGAGCAGCGCGGAGAGCATGAGCGCGAGCAGGATTGCCGGAAACGAGAGCTGCAGATCGACGATTCGCATGATGAACGCCTCGATCCGCCCGCCGAAATACGCCGCCATTGTCCCCAGCACCGCGCCGAGCACGAGGGCCACCGTGCCGGCCGCGCCGCCGATCTGGATCGAGATCCGCAGACCGTAGAGAATCGCGGAGTAGAGGTCGCGGCCCTGCGCGTCGGTGCCGAGGATATGCACGTATCCGCCGGAACCGACGTAGCCGGGGGGGCGGCGCGCGTCCATCAGCACGAGGCTCGCAAGATCGTAAGGGTTCTGCGGCGCAAGCAGCGGCGCAAGCAGCGCGACGAGCGCAATCGCCGCGACGACGACGAGCGCGCCAACCGCGATGCGGTTCTCGCGGAATTCGGCCCAGATGCGCGCGAGCGGCTGGTCCATCACGCTCTCCGCACACGCAGACGCGGGTCAAGCGCCGCATAGGCAATATCGACCAGGAAGTTGACCATGATGAACAGGCACGCCACCAGCATCAGGTAGGCGACCATGACCGGGCGATCGAGCGATGCGATCGAATCGATGATCAGCTTGCCGATGCCGGGCCAGGAGAAGATCGTCTCGGTCACGACCGCGAAGGCGAGGGTCGAGGAGAACTCCAGCCCGAACACCGTGACGAGCGGGATCGAGATCAGCCGCAGCACGTGGCGGGACAGGATCGTCGCTTCGCTCTCGCCGGCCGCGCGCGCGAATCTCACCGTGTCGGTCAGCATCACCTCGCGCGTGCCGGCGCGCGCCAGCCGGATCATCATGGCAAGCTTGAACAGCGCGAGATTGAGCGCGGGCAGGAACAGGTGGCGCAATCCGTCGAACGTCAGAAAGCTCCACGGCACGCCGAACAGCACGGCGGTTTCGCCGCGTTCGCCCGCCGGTAGCCATCCGAGCACGACCGCGAAGGTGAAGATGAGCACGAGACCGACCCAGAACGTCGGCACCGAAAAGCCGAGGATCGAAAGCCCCATGATGAGTTTCGAGGCCACGCCGTCGGGCTTGTAGCCCGCATACATGCCGAGCGGCACGCCGGCGAGCGTTGCGCCGAGCACCGCCGCGAGCGTCAATTCAAGCGTCGCTGGCAGGCGCGACAGGATCAGTTGGAGAACCGGCATGTTGTAGACGAACGAGCGCCCGAAGTCGCCCACGGCGAGCCGCTTGAGAAAGCCGAGATACTGCTGCCAGAGCGGAAGATCCAAGCCGTATTGGCGGATCACCGTCTCGCGGATGCGCTGGTCGGCGTCGGGGGAGATCAGGACGTCGATGGGATTGCCGATGGCGTAGACGCCGAGAAAGACCAGAAACGAGATCGCCATCATCACGACGAAGGCCTGCAACAGACGCTGGATGACGAAGCCGAGCATCGTACGTCAGGCCTCCACGTTCATGCCCAGCCGTCCTGCATCAAGGCGCGCGTTTCCTCCACCGCCACGCGCCACATCGCGAGCATCTCCTCGTCGGCGCGCTGATAGAGACCGCCGAAATTGCCGTCGCCCAGCAACTTCTTCTTTTCGACCGGATCGAGCTGGACGAAGCGCGCAAGGTCCATCATAGGCTTCGGCACCCCCGGCTGTGCGACGCCGGCGAGCCGTGTCCACGGGAAGTTCTCGAGCCAGGAGGCGTGCGAGGCGACCGGGTCGATCTCCATCGCCTTGGCCGCGGTCTTCGGCGCATTCCACCAGTTGTGCCATTGCACCCGGCAACCGTGATTGCGGCCGAGCCATTCGAGGACAGCACCGTGGGCCGGAATGTTTCCGCCGTGGCCGTTCACGATCAGGATGCGGCGGAAGCCGGAGCGCACGATGCCGTCGAGCACGTCGGTGACGAGCGCGCACATCGTACTCATGCGCAGCGTGACGGTCCCGGGATATTCGACGAAGTTCGGGGTGAGCCCGTAGGCGATCACGGGAAATACCGGGATTTGCAGCGGGTCGGCGGCCTCGACGGCGACGCGCTCAGAGAGGATCGCGTCGACCGAGAGGCTCAGGTGCGCGTGCTGCTCGGTCGAGCCGATCGGCAGCACCGCGCGGTCGTCCTTGGCTGCGCGGTCGCGCACCTGCATCCAGCTCATGTCGGAAATGCGCATGAAATCCTCCCATCGTCGCGCCACTATAACAGGCCCCTTGACGGCGAACCCAACGGTTGGAACGATCCGATCCGACGACCATGATGCCGGCATTTCGCACGGCCGAAAACCATTCGGGAAGCCACGCCATGACGCGCACAACCACTCGCCTGCTGATCGCTGCCGGGATGCTGGCGGCAACCACGACGTTCGGTCTCGCGCAGACGCTGACGATCGGCGTGCGCGGCGGGCCCGATTCGATCGATCCACACTTCACCGCGACCGGGACCCATGCCGAGGCGCTCAAGCACGTGTTCGACACGCTGGTGTGGTCAGGCGACGGGCTGGAGATCGAGCCGCGGCTGGCGACGAGCTGGAAGGCGGTCGATCCGACGACGTGGGAGTTCAAGCTCAGAAGCGGGGTCAAATTTCACGACGGGTCGGAATTCACCGCCGAGGACGTGAAGTTTTCGATCGAGCGTATGCAGACGCCGATGGGACCGAACCCGACCACGATTTATGTCCGCCGCGTGAAGGAGGTACAGACCCCCGATCCGCTCACGGTGCGCGTGATCACCGACGGTCCGGCGCCGAATCTGCCGAACGATTTCATCCGGCTGTTCGTGGTGTCGCACAAGGCGGCGGCGGGCGTCACGAAGGACAATGCCAACGAGGTTTTCAATTCCGGCAAGGCCGCCGTCGGTACCGGGCCTTACAAATTCGCCTCCTGGACGCCGAAAGGCGATTTCGTCGTCGAGCGCTTCGACGGCCATTGGGGCGGCAAGGAGCCGTGGGCGCGGGTGGTGCGCAAGGAAATCCCGAACGACGCCGCACGCGTCGCGCAGCTCAAGGCCGGCCAGCTCGACCTGATCACGCGGGTGCCGGCGTCGGACGTTGCGACGCTCGAGCGGGATCCGAAGGTCTCGGTCGCGAAAGTCGACACGGTCTATGTGTTCAATCTCGAAATGGACATGCGCGAGCAGCCGCCGGCCGGGCAGGTCTCGGCCAAGGATGGCTCGACACTGCCGAAAAATCCCTATCTCGACGTCCGGGTGCGCGAGGCTATCGATCTCGCGATCGACCGCAAGGCGCTGGCCGAAATCGCCATGGAAGGCTTAGGCAAGCCGGTCAACCAAGTCGTGACGCCGTCGATCTTCGGCTACAGCAAGTCGCTGCCCGAGCGGAAGCATGACTTGGCGGCGGCGAAAAGGCTGATGGCCGATGCGGGATATCCGAACGGCTTCAAGATCGTGTTCAGCTTCACGCAGGACCGTCTGCCCGGCGACCGACAGGTCGGCACGTCGATCGCGCAGATGCTCGCCGGGATCGGCATCGACGCGCAGGCGAACGCGCAGCCGGCGGCCGTGTTCTTCCCGGCGCGCACGCGCGGCGATCTATCGATGTCGATGTCGGGCTGGGGCACGCTCACCGGCGAGGCACACTACACGCTCTCCTCGCTCGCGCATTCCAACGACAAGGACAGGAAGTTCGGCGCGTTCAATGTGCTCGGCTACAAGAACGCCGAAATGGACAAGCTCATTCAGGATGCCGCGGTCGAGATGGACGAGGCCAAGCGCCGTGCATTGCTCGAAAAGGCGAACGAGCTTGTTCTGAAGGATCGCCAGCGCCTGCCGATCGTGGCGGTCGGCTCGGCCTGGGCGATGCAGAAAGGCAAGATCACAATCAGGACCCGCGTGGATGAGGACACGCTGGCGATGAACATCAAGCCGGCGACGAACTGACGATCTTGTCACCGATCGCGATCGGCAATCACGGCGACCGGCCGCACGCTCGACGCCGCACCGCTGGCCGTGTCCGAACGGGTCGATGCGCGCGAACGCCGCCCATGATCGGTGCGGGGCTTGTGGCGATCGATTGCGGCCGGCCGCGTAGTGGCGCCCTTCAACGAGATCGGATGCATTGTGGATGGATCATGGCCGAGGGGGTGATGATGGCCGCGACCCATCGGGAGGTGCATCAACGCGGGAACCTTGGGTGTTGAGCGAACCGATCCTGATCTGGGGTGCCGGTGCGATCGGCGGAACGCTCGGCGCTTGCTGGACGCGGGCAGGCATTCCGGTCCTGCTGGTCGATTCCGTGACCGAGCACGTACGCGCATGCCGCACCACGGGGTTGGAGATTTCGGGCCCGATCGAAAACTTCACCGTGATGGCGCCCGCCGCGGAGCCGCATGAGATGAATGGCACCTATCGCCGCATCGTTCTCGCCGTCAAAGCGCCGGCAACCGAAACGGCACTCGAACAGCTTGCGCCGCACCTCGCGCCGGATGGGTTCGTACTGTCGGCGCAAAACGGTCTCAACGAAATCGCGATCGCGGCCAAAGTCGGCGCCGAACGCACCATGGGCTGCTTCGTCAATTTCGGCGCCGACTGGCACGGCCCGGGACGCATCCTCTACGGCAACCGCGGCGCCGTCGTGGTGGGCGAAGTCGATGGCGCGATCCGTCCGCGTACGCGCGACATGCACGCGCTGCTCGCGACGTTCGAGCGCGATGCGGTTCTCACCGACAATATTTGGGGCTATCTCTGGGGCAAGCTGGCCTACGGCGCGATGCTGTTCGCAACCGCGCTGACGAACGACTCGATGGCAGAGAACTTTGCCGATCCCCGGCGCTTCACAGCTTTCGAGGCCCTCGGACGCGAAGTCATCGCCGTTGCCAAAGCGCGCGGCATCAGGCCCGTCGGGTTCAAGGAGTTCGATCCGGAAGCGTTCGCACCAGGCGCCGGCGAAGCGGCCGCGCGCGCCGCGATCGCTGCGCTCGCCGACTATACCAGCCGCACCGCCAAGACGCATTCAGGCATCTGGCGCGACCTCGCGGTGCGCAAGCGCAAGACCGAGGTCGAACCGCAAATCGGCATGATCGGCAAGCTTGGCCGCGAGGTGGGCATCGCGACGCCCGCGCTCGAACGGTTGACGACGCTAATCCACGATATCGAGGATGGCCGCCGTCAACTGTGTTTCGCGACATTCCAGCAACTGATGGATGCATGCACATCCGCCACGATGGACGTATCGCGCTCGTAACGGGCGCCGCACAGGGCATTGGCCAAGCGATCGCCAAGGGCCTGTCGGACGGCGGCGCGCGCGTGTACGTGGCGGATCTCGATGCGGCTGGCGTGGACGGGTTCGCGCAAGCGCAGGGATTGACCGCGCACGTACTTGACGTGTCGGACCGCAAGGCCGCCGGTGAAGCCGTGAGCCGGATCGTCGCGCGCGAGGGGCGGCTCGATATTCTGGTGAATGCGGCGGGCGGTGTGCGTGGACAAGTCGGCCGCCCAATCGAGGAGATCAGCGAGGACGATTGGCGCGTGATCTTCCAGGCAAATGTCGACGGCGCATTCTGGCTCGCGCAAGCCGCTGCGGCTCCGATGAGACATGCCCGTTTTGGGCGTATCGTCAATATCGCCTCCGGAGCGGGGTTGAGGCCCAGCCTCACCCGCATCCAGGCCTATACGGCGGCGAAGCACGCGCTGGTCGGACTGACCAGGCAGCTGTCGCAGGAGCTTGGCCGCTTCGGAATCACCTGCAATGCGATTGCGCCGGGTTTTGTGCGTTCAAATCCCAGTTCGGAGCGCCAATGGCAGAGCTATGGCGCCGAAGGTCAGGCGCGGTTGATCGAGAGCATCCATATGCGGCGCCTGGGAACGGCGGACGATATCGCGGCGATGGCGCTGTTTCTATCCAGCGATCGTGCAAGCTGGATCTCCGGTCAAATCGTCGCTGTCGATGGAGGGAGATCGTAGTCAGCTTGCCAAGCTCCCAGCAATATCCGCCCTTACGGACATCGGCGCCGCGGTTTGAGCAATGCTGTCTGAATTTCAAATCCACCTCGGGTCTATCGATCTAATTCAAGCGTTGCCAAGTAAGAGAATGGATTTGAGCCGCGCCAAATACCGTTAGAGGCGGTTTCCTCAGGATCAGCCGATCGCCCGAAAGCTCGAAGTACCGCTTCAAGGTGCATGCATGCCGAAGATAAGCATCCTGGCGGCCGTCTTTTTGGCGACCGTCTCGTCATTCAGCTTTGCCGCGACGCTGCCTCAGGTCGCCGTAGGACAGGCCGGCTCTTACTTCATCAAGAGCGATGGCAGCTTGTGGGCATGGGGAGATTACAATGCGGGCAGGAGTGCGGGCACCCCCGCCGCCGAGAAGGAGAACACGCATACCGTGCCGGTGGCAGTGGCCGGTCTGTCAGACCTTGTCGCAATCTCGGCAGGAAGCGGCCATTCCATTGCGTTGAAAAGAGACGGCACGGTCTGGGCCTGGGGTTACAATGGCGAGGGCCAACTCGGCAACGGAACAGCGGCCGACAGCCGTTCTCCGACGCCCGTGCAGGTCGGCTCGCTTTCCGAGATCAAGGCGGTTGTCGCCGGCGATCGTCATTGCCTGGCGCTGAAGGGTGACGGCACCGTCTGGGCGTGGGGAAACAATTGGCACGGCCAACTCGGCAACGGGACCAAGAATCACAGCTCCTCCGCCGGCCCGGTGAGCCGGCTTTCCGACGTTACCGCTGTCGCTGCGGGCTTGGGACATTCCCTTGCCTTGAAGACGGATGGCACGGTGTGGGCATGGGGTTACAATGACGACGGCGAGCTCGGCGATGGAAAAAGGAAGGATCGCCTCACCCCGTTCCAAATTCCGGGTTTGTCGGGGGTCAGAGCCATTGCGGTCGGCTCGCATCATTCCATAGCCCTGAAAAACGATGGCACGGTCTGGGTGTGGGGTGGCGACAAGAAAGCGGGTCGGTCGACGACGCCCCGTCGCTTGCCCGGACTATCTCAAGTCGTCGCGATTTCGGCTGGAGGCTGGTATTCGCTTGCTTTGAAAGGCGATGGCACCGTCTGGGCCTGGGGCGTCATCGCGAACGGCGAGGAAGGTGATCGCACAATGAACGAGGTCATCAAGAAACCCGTTCAAGTCCGTGGCCTCACCGACGTCATCGGTATAGCGGCTGGGATATGGCATTCCCTCGCGCTCAAGCGGGACGGAACGGTTTGGGCGTGGGGACGAAACTATCACGGCGCACTCGGCGACGGCACGCAAACCAGTCGCCGTTCGCCGGTGCGCGCATCAATCCATGACTAGAGCATGATTCGACACGGCCGACTCACAGCCGTGCGCGAGTCATCACTGGACGTTCAGTCGAGGCCCTTGAAAGATGGGCTTGCCCACAATAATCACGTCCATCTTCACTTGGCCGGTCACAACTACGGTGTCGCATCGCCACCTTGTCGCGATGGGCCATGTGCAGACGTCGGCATACTCGCTCAGAAAGCACTAGTCTTCTGCATTGGATGGACTGAAGCCAAGCCTGCATCGTCGGCAATGGACAATGGGCACCCCGGAAGACGCCAAGCACAAAGCGGCCATCACTTACAATGCCGCATCCGATTTCTACGATCATCCGGCCAATTCCTTCTGGGAGCAATATGGTCGTCGCACGGTTGCGCGCTTGCGCATCGCTTCTAGATCGCGGGTCCTCGATGTGTGCTGCGGCAGCGGAGCATCTGCGATTCCGGCAGCGGAGGCGGTCGGACCACATGGATACGTTGTCGGGGTCGACCTCGCGGAGAATCTGCTTGCGCTCGCCCGTGCGAAGGCCAATGACCGGGGTCTCAAGAACGTCGAATTCCGCGTCGGCGACATGCTCGACCTGCGGCTGCCAGCGACCGGGTTCGATGCCGTCATTTGTGTCTTCGGCATCTTCTTTGTACCGGATATGCGGGGAGCGGTACGGGAGCTCTGGAGCCATGTCCGGCCGGGCGGCGAGCTTGCCATTACGACGTGGGGTCCGCGTTTTTTTGAGCCCGTGAACACAGCATTTTGGGAAGCCGTGCGTACTGCGCGCCCGGATCTCTACAAGGGCTTTAATCCGTGGGATCGCATTTGCGAACCTGAAGCGTTGCGGGCGATTTTCCTGGAAGGTGGCGCAGAAGTGCCCGATGTCGCCACCGACATGAGGTCGCATGCACTGGGCTCACCGGAAGATTGGTGGCCCATGGTGCTCGGGACGGGGTATCGCGGGACCGTCGAACAGTTGGACGCCGAGGCGCGCGAACGGGTTCGCAATGGATGTCTCGATTTCATCCGCGCAACCGGAGTGCAATCGGTCGAAGCGAACGTCCTTTATGCGTCGGCAAAGAAGCACCTACCCGGCTCTGACTGACCTCGGTTTTGGGTCAGGAGCAACAATTCTCGGTTGAGCAATCGCTTCCGGTCGACTCCCACGAGCCGACAAAGGAGCGGACCCTCTGCGTCGCGACGGGTGGGAAGCGGTCATTTGCTCTTCGGTTTTCGGTCTGCGACACTTGGCATAATCCAGCCTGATGAAGGCGACATGATCGAAACAGCGCGTCTCAAACTTCACAGATGGGAGGATCGCGAGGCGGCGGCCCGTCACTTGAGTTTCACGCCCGCCGCGCAGGAGTTATTTCTTAGGCGGCCAGCCGTGAGATCAAGACGCTGGAGGAGCAGCTCGGAGGCCGATGTTCCCGCCTGAACGCATCGTGTGCCTGACCGAGGAGACGGTCGAAACGCTCTACCTGCTCGGCGAACAGGAACGCATCGTCGGCGTCTCCGGCTATGCCGTGCGTCCGCCGCAGGTGCGCCGGGAGAAGCCGCGGGTCTCGGCTTTCATATCCGCAGATATCCCGAAGATCCTCGCGCTCGAACCGGATCTCGTGCTGACGTTCTCGGACCTGCAGGCGGATATCGTTGCCGAGCTCGTTCGTCGCGGCGTTGCGGTTCATGCCTTCAACCAGCGCGACCTCGCCGGGATCCTTGCCATGATCCGCACCCTCGGCGCGCTCACCGGCGCGCTCGACAAGGCGGGCGCGCTCGCGAGCTCGTTGCAAGCGCGCCTCGCCACGATCCGCCAGCGAAGCCTCGGCAGGGCGCACCGGCCACGGGTCTATTTCGAGGAATGGGACCACCCGATGATCTCCGGCATCGGCTGGGTCTCCGAGCTGATCGCGGCTGCCGGCGGTGACGACGTCTTTGCCGAGCTTGCCTCCTGCAAGAGCGCCAAGGACCGCATTGTTTCCGCCGCCGACGTGATCGCGCGCGATCCCGAGATCATCGTCGGTTCCTGGTGCGGCAAGAAGTTCGTGCCGGCCAAAGTCGCGGCCCGGCCCGGCTTCGCCGCGATTGCGGCCGTGCGCACCGGTTGGCTGCGCGAGATCAAGTCGACCGTGATCCTGCAACCGGGGCCAGCCGCGCTCACCGACGGGCTCGATCAGCTCGCGCGCCTCATCGACGGATGGGCGCAGGAACGCCCGCGCGCGGCGTCGTAGCGCCTGCGGGGCAAGCGCGGCAGGCGGCGCGGCGCCGGCGGCGCCGGCCGCTCACGTCGACTTGTCGCTCCGTCCGAGCCGCTTGAGCAGCCCACCGATCCAGGCGCGTACCCGCCCCGACCAGGACTTCGGCTGCGCCGAGGGCTCCGCCAAATCGAGACCGACGGTGGTCACGCGGCCATCGACGACGCGGTCGGCGATCAACTGAATGGTGCCGATCGGCACCCGATCGCCGATGTGCACCGCGCCATGGAAGTGTTCGTCAAACAGGGCCGCCAGGGTCTTGGACAGGTCATGGTCGGAAATCGACAGCCCATAGATTTCGCCGAGCGCGGCGAGGGTCGTGTCGGCGGAGACATAGAAATCTCCCAGCAGCCGCAGGTCGGGCACCACCGGGCGCGGCATGTCGACGAAGAAGCGGTCGAGCGCCTGCGCCTTCTCGGGCGGAGCCAGGAAATAGACGTAGTCGTCCTCGTGGATCTCGTCGGCCTCGGTCGGCGAGAGCACGCGCTGCTGGCGCACGACCAGCGCCAGCTTCGCCCACGACGGCACGATCCGTTGGCGGAAGTACAGACTGCGCGCGGTGACCGCGTAGCCGACCAGCTCCTGCGCCAGCTGCCCGGGCAGATCGAGCTCGACCCGGCGCGGCGCGGCATCGACCCGGGGCAGCGCGACGTGCAGCCGATGCGCCGCAAACGGGATGGTCCAGCCTTGCACCAGCAGCGAGGACAGCACGACGACGAGCGCAACGTCGAAATAGATGTACGCCTTCGGCATGTCGACCATCAGCGGAATCGACGCCAGGAAGATGCTGAAGGCGCCGCGCAAGCCGACCCAGGAGACGAACAGTTTCTCGCGCAGCGAGAAGCGGAACGGCCACAGGCAGAGGAACACGGCCGCCGGCCGCGCCAGCAGGGTCAGCGCCATCGCAACGACGAGCGCCGGACCGAGCGTGGACGGCAGCCGTCCCGGCCATGCCAGCAGGCCGAGGATGACGAACATCGCGATCTGTGCGAGCCAAGTAACCGCGTCGAGGAAAACGATGATGGTGTTGTGGGCACGGGTGGGCCGGTTGCCGACCACCAGGCCGGCAAGGTAGGCGGCAAGATAGCCCGAGCCGTGCACCATCTCGGCGAGCGAGAACACCACGACCGCGCTGGTCGCCACGAAGGCGGCGTGCAGTCCCTGCGGGAGGTTGAGGCGGTTGAGGACGGTGACGATGCCCCAGCCCCCGCCCAGACCGAGCAACAGGCCGAGCGTCACCTTCTTGGCCAGCATCTCCAAGATGCCGATCGCGCTCTGGTTTCCCAGCAACAGCACCTGGATAAGGACAATGGCAAGAAATATCGCCAGCGGATCGTTGGTGCCGGACTCCACCTCGAGCGTGGCGCTCACCCGCGGCCGCAGCCGCAGCCCGCGCGCATGCAGCAGGAAAAATACCGCGGCCGCATCGGTCGACGCGATCACGGTTCCGAGCAGCAGGCCTTCGAGCCAGCTCAGATCGAGCACCAGTGCGGCCACCGGGGCGACCAGGGCGGCGGTGATCACCACGCCGACGGTCGCCAGCAGCCCGGCCGGGCCGATCACGCTACGGAAGCTCTGAAATCGCGTCCGCAGGCCGCCATCGAACAGAATGATGCCGAGCGCCACCACCCCGACGCCGTAGGCGGTGCGGACGTCATCGAAGGCGATTCCGAGCGGCCCGGCCTCGCCGGCCAGCAGCCCGATCAGCAGGAAGATGAGCAGCAGCGGCGCGCCGAAGCGTAGCGCGACCAGGCTCGACAGGATGCCGGCCAGCACGATGACCGCGCCAAGCAGGATCGACAGGGTGACAACGTCGAGCGCGGCCATTGGGCAGGCGAATCACTATTGTGTCGGACCAGGGCGGAACATGACAACATACGGCATCTCTTTCGCCGTCCATCCGTCATATTGGAACCGCAAGCCGCTTGCACGTACGAACAGCGCGCAGCCAACCATCGCGATTCTGCGCACCGGGAGAGCCGCCGATGCCACACCACACCCCCCTGATCTCGACGATCGTGGTCGGTCTGGTGCTGGCTTTCGCGTTCGGCGCGCTGGCACATCGGCTGCGCGTGTCCCCGCTGGTCGGCTACCTGCTGGCCGGGGTCGCGCTCGGGCCGTTCACGCCGGGCTATGTCGCCGACCAGGAGCTGGCCAACGAGCTGGCCGAGATCGGCGTCATTCTGCTGATGTTCGGCGTCGGGCTGCACTTCTCACTCAAGGACCTGTTGTCGGTGCGGGCGATCGCAATTCCGGGCGCGGTCGCCCAGATCGCGGTTGCGACGCTGCTCGGCATCGGCCTCGCGCGGCTGCTCGGCTGGACCGCCGGAGCCGGGCTGGTCTTCGGCTTGGCGCTCTCGGTCGCGAGCACTGTCGTGCTGTTGCGCGCCTTGCAGGAGCGCCGCCTGATCGAGACCGAGCGCGGCCGCATCGCGGTCGGATGGCTCATCGTCGAGGATATCGCGATGGTGCTCACCCTCGTCCTGCTGCCGCCGATGGCCGGCCTGTTGAAGGGCGAGGCGGCCGCGGCGACGAATCTGTCGGCACTGGCCCTTCCGGTGGCCGTCACGGTGGCCAAGGTGGCGGCGTTCGTGACCGTCATGCTCATTATCGGGCGACGCGTCATTCCATGGATCCTGCACTACGTGGCGCACACCGGCTCGCGCGAGCTGTTCCGCCTCGCGGTGCTTGCGCTCGCGCTCGGCGTCGCCTTCGGGGCGGCCGAGCTGTTCGAGGTGTCGTTCGCGCTCGGAGCCTTCTTTGCCGGCATGGTCTTGAGCGAATCGCAGCTCAGTCAGCGCGCCGCGCAGGAATCATTGCCGCTGCGCGACGCCTTCGCGGTGCTGTTCTTCGTCTCGGTCGGCATGCTGTTCGATCCGGCAATCCTGGTCCGTGAGCCAGGCCCCGCGCTCGCGACCGTGCTGATCATCGTGTTCGGCAAGTCGCTGGCGGCGTTCGCGATCGTGCGGCTGTTCGGCCATCCGACCTCGACCGCGCTGACGATCTCGGCAAGCCTCGCCCAGATCGGCGAGTTCTCGTTCATCCTCGCCGGCCTGGGGGTAACGCTCTCGCTGTTGCCGGAGCGCGGACGCGACCTGATCCTCGCCGGCGCCATCCTTTCGATCCTCATCAATCCGCTGTTCTTCAAGACCCTCGACTGGCTGCTGGCCAAGGCCGAAGCCGAGCGCAAGGAGCCCGGCATCGAGCCCGAGCCGCATCAAGGCGCACGGGAGGAGATTCCCGTGACGACGCTAACGGATCATGTCGTGCTCGTCGGCCACGGCCGCGTCGGCGGTTTCATCGCCGGGGCGCTCAAGGAGATGGGCACGCCGCTGCTGGTGATCGAAGTGGATGGGGAGAGCTTGACCCGGCTGATGCAGGAGGGCGGTGAGGCGATCACCGGAAACGCCGCCGACCCGGAGGTCATCCGCGCCGCCAACCTGGCGGCTGCCCGCTGCCTGCTGGTCGCAATCCCCGACGGCTTCGAGGGCGGCCAAGTGGTCGAGCAGGCACGTGCGATCAACGCGACCTTGCCGATCATCGCCCGCTCCCACTCCGACGAGGAAACCGTGCACCTGACCAAGCACGGTGCCACCAAAGTGGTGATGGGTGAGCACGAGATCGCCAAGGCGATGGTGGCCGACGCCTCCGCGCGGTTCGGCAAGTCGGCGGACGTGCCGGCGTCCTGGAAAAGCGAAGGCGAGCGCGGCCGCGGGGTATCGCCGCAGCCCCCCAGCGCGTCGGCGTCCTAAGCCGTTGTCGCCGAAAGCGCGGGACCGCCGGTCGGTCGCAGGTCAGCCAGGCGGTCAGAAATTCACCTTGTCGCCGCCCTTGAGCGAGAGGATCTCGCGCGCCTCGTCCGGGTTGGCGATTTCGAGCCCGAGGCCCTCGATGATCTTGCGGGCGTTCGCGACCTGCTGGGCGTTGGATGCGGCGAGCTTGCCGGGTCCGATCCAGAGCGAGTCCTCGAGCCCGACGCGCACGTTGCCACCCATCGCCGCCGCCATGGCGGCAATCGGCATCTGGTTGCGGCCGGCACCAAGCACCGACCAGCGATACTTGTCGCCGAACAGCCGGTCGGCGGTGCGCCGCATCATCAAGACGTCTTCGGGATGGGTGCCGATGCCGCCCAAGATCCCGAACACCGACTGCACGAACAGCGGCGGCTTGACCAGCCCGCGATCGAGGAAATGCGCCAGGTTGTAGAGGTGGGCGATGTCGTAGCACTCGAACTCGAAACGGGTGTTGCCGCCCGCGCAGGTGTTGAGGATGTACTCGATATCCTGGAACGTGTTGCGGAACACCAGGTCGCGCGTGCCCTCGAGATAAGGGCGCTCCCAGTCGTGCTTGAATTCCTTGTAGCGGTTGAGCATCGGGTAGAGCGCGAAGTTGATCGAGCCCATGTTGAGGCTGGCCACCTCCGGCTTGAGCTCGGCCGCCGGACGAACGCGCTCCTCGACCTTCATCAAGGGCGAGCCGCCCGAGGTGAGATTGATCACGCAGTTCGACCGCTGCTTGATGCGCGGCAGGAACCGCATGAACGCCTCCGGCGTCTGATCGGGCCGGCCGTTCTGCGGGTTGCGCGCGTGCAGATGGATGATGGCGGCGCCCGCCTCGGCGGCGCCGATCGCCGCATCGGCGATCTCGTCCGGCGTGATCGGCAGGTGCGGCGACATCGTCGGCGTGTGAATCGCCCCGGTGACGGCGCAGGTGATGATGACTTTGCGATTCGCCATGACTGTTTCCTCGTTGGACGCTTTGCTTCCGATGACGGCAGTTTCTTATGATGCAGGCAAAACAACAAAACTGTCATCCCGGGCGAGCGAGCGGACGGCAGGTCCGCAGGATCGACCCGGGACCCATGTACCTCTTCGCGTCAAGTCGAGCGAGATGCCGGGATATTTGGGTCGCGGCTCGCGCGCGTTGCGCGCTCCGCGGGGATGACCTTCGCCGCTCATGCCTGCGCCTGCGAAGCCTTGTGGGCGCGCAGCGCCGCCAGCCGGCCGTCGCGCCAGCGCGTACGGGCTTCGAGCCGCGCGCGATCCGCTACCTCGCCCCACTCGCGCAGGATCGCCTCAACGTTCGGCGGATCGTAGACGCCGGGAGCAGCGGGCGCCGACTGCAGGCTGCGATAGAACCCGGTGTAGCGCGCACAGTAGTCGGCCATGCCGCCCGGCGCATTGAGCTCGATGGTCTCGAACGGACCCATGAACGACCAGCGCAGGCCGAGGCCGTCCTTCACGGTCTTGTCGAGATCCTGCGGCGAGACGAAACCTTCCCCGACCAGGCGGAACGCCTCCGCCAGCAGCGCGCCCTGCAGCCGATTGAGGATGAAGCCCTCGATCTCCTTGCGCACCACGATCGGCACCTGCCCGATCGACTCGTAGACCGCCCGGGCACGCGCGATCGTCTCCGGCGCGGTCCAGGGCGCACCCGAGAGCTCCACGATCGGCACCAGGTGCGGCGGGTTCACCGGGTGGGCAACCAGGCAGCGGGCGCGGCCCGGCAGCTCCGCCGTGAAGCGGCTCGCGACGATGGCCGAGGTGGAGGAGGCGAGGATGACGTCGGGCGCCGACAGGCGGTCGAGCTCGCGGAACAGCGGGACTTTGGCATCCACGGTCTCGGGCGCGTTCTCCTGCACGAAGGTCGCACCGTCGAGCGCATCGGCGAGATCGCGGGCCGGCCGCACCCGCTTGGCGGCAGCCTCCGGATCGCGCGCCAAGCCGTATTCCGCCTGCTGCGCGAGCCCGGCCGCGACCAGGCCGAGGGCCTGCTCGGCCGCGCCCGGCGCGGGATCGTGGATCGCGACCTCCCACCCGGCGCGGGCGAACACCATCGCCCACGAGCGGCCGATCAGGCCGGCTCCGATCATCGCGGCACGCGGCATCGGGCGGCTCCTTCAAATCTGCTGCGCGGTCACGCGCCCCGCGAAAGCGGGCCAACCGGGTGAGTGTAGCAATGAAACGCAAACGTCGGTGATTGGGGAGTCATCCGTTTTCGCGGATGATGCCGGCGGGGGGAATGGGCGCAGCGGTCGTCCCGCTTGCCTAGGCGATCGCTGCCTGCACGGCGTCGATATATTCGTAGCTCGGCCCGGCCGTCAGGTTGCTGCCATCGCCGACCGGCGTCTGCATCAGGCTCACCGCGATCAACCTGAGCTCGTACATCAAGCTGATCGCGGTGTTGATCTGCCCGGGACGTCCGTTGAAGGCGGCATGCAGGGCATTCAGCAGGCTGCTGTAGGCGTAGCTGAACGCCACCATCCGGGTTCGGGCCTGCGTGCCGGCCTCGAAATAGTGGATCTTGGGGTTCGGCATCATCGGGTACACGCCGGCCGGATCGAAGGCCACGGGCGCGCCGGCATATGCAAAGCCGGTCGCGGTCTGGACGATCCTCCGGCCGTAGAAAATCTCGCCGAATTTGTAGAAGTGCGCGGGATTGCCGGGGGACTGAAACGGATCGGTGCTCGTGCCCTCCCCCTGGTCGACGATGATGTCGATGCCATTGGACGCGGACGTCACGCTGGTGATCGGAAACAGCACGCTTGCCGGGAACCACTGCAGGACCTGCTGATCCGGCGCGACGGTGAAGATTGCATCGCCGAATTGCGCGAGCTTGGCCTTCAACGCACTGTAGAACTCCCCGATGGTGGCGAAGTCTGGCACTTCCGCGCGCGCGAGCACCTGCACGGGAATCGGGTGTTCCGGTTCCTCGATGACCATGAAAACATTCTGCACCAGCGGCTTCGAGAACGGCTCGATCCCGACCGTGAAGCCCGCGCCGCCGATCGCCATCGGCAGCGGCCCCGGATACTGCGGGATGAACGAGGACGAATTGATCTGCGGCCGCCCGCCGATCGCGATCAAGATGTTGCTGGCGATGGTGAGATGCAGCATCTCCTCGATCACGATCGATCGGATGAGGCGGGCGATCTCGTCGTTTGCGCCGGGCTTCAACGAGAACAGCGCCGCAAGGTACGGCGGGATCGTGCTGTGCTCCAGCTCGATCGCCTTCTGAAGCCACGGATAGAGCTCGGTGCGGTCCTTGGCCGCTTCCACTGCATTGAGCACGCTGCGCTGGAGCTTGATCATCGCGCTTCCTCCCCGGCCCGGCGTGCGGCGAACTTCAGCAAGGCCTCGGTCTTGCTCCGCCGCTGCATCGGATCGAGATCGACCACCACGGCAGCGCGCTCCGCGGCGGCAACGGCCGCACCGGGCGGGCCGAGATCGCCCCTGAGCGGCAGCCCGTCGGGGCCGCGCTGTTCCATCCACCGGAGGATCATGGCGCGTTTGCCGGCCGACAGGTCGCGCGTGACCGGCATGTGGTTCGGATCCTCGAGCGGCTGTGCGAAGGCAAGCTTGAGGATATCGAGGTGGGTGACCACGGAGCTGTAGTCACCCAGCGCTACCAGATGCTTGCTCATGATCGGGTAGAGGTTCCCATACTGCTGCAGGATCGGCCGTACATGCGCGTTCCAGGTCGGCTGCGTCGGCACCTCGAAACGGTCGAAGGCCAGGATGCTGATGAGGTTCCAGAAGTTCACGAACGCCTGCGCGGACTGCTCCGCCGGCTGGTAACCGATGCCGTAGAGCTGACCGTCGATGTAGCCGCGGGGATTGCCCGGACCGTCCGCTCTCGCCGTCACGCAAAGCACCGTCTTGCCTTGCGCGTCGGTCTTCAACTCCGCGGGATAGGCGATCGCCGCGGCCGGCGTGCCCACCTCCGGTTCGGGCGGAGGACCCCCCATCGGACCCAGATTGGAGCTGAACTTCACCAGCGTGGAGACCGGCTTGCCGTAGCGCGTGGCATAGACGTCGAATGGTGCCATGGCGCCAGGTTCGAGGCGGGCGACGAAGCCGTCGGCGCGCGCGTACCAGCCGCCGAGCGTCTCCGAAACCAGCACCGCATAGCTGCTGTTGTCCGCCGCCAGCGGCGTCAGGAGTGCGAGCGGCCGCGTCGTGATATGACTCACGCACCAGGAATCCGCCGAATAGTCGAAATCCTGCACGCCCGCCGTCGCTGCATACCAGCCGCGGCGCAGGTAGTTCAGCTCCCCGAGGACCGCGACGTCGTCCGCCGCGACCGTGCTGAGGAGACTGCTGCTTTCCGCCTTGAGGACCGCCAGCGTCAGCGGGGGGCTGGTATTGGGATCGAACGCACCGCTCGCGTCCCGGATCGGCAGGCAGTTGCCGAAATCGGCCGTCACCACGCGCCGGTCCTCATGCACCTTGCATTGAAACGAATAGACGCCGCCATATGGAGCGACGGGGCTGGCCGCGGGCGTGCCGCTCACCATCTGGCGGCCGAGCACAAAATGCCGCGGCTCGCCGGCCAGATATGGACCGATGGTGCCCGCGACGCGCCCGAGCGTGTAGCGCGGGATCGCTGGATCGCGGCCGTATCCGTACACGTTGATATTGATGGAGAGGCGCCCCTCCGCGGAGGCTTGGCGCAAGGCCTCGAGGACAGCCGAGCGGGCGTTGCCCTCCCCGGCAGCGCTGTCCAGATCCCAGGAGACGCCTTCGAGCACGGACTGGAAAACCGCCGCCAACGTCTGATCCAGGAATACGGCGCGCTGCTGGCGCCGCCACAGGTTGGTGAATGCCGCCGGACGGAAGTCGCCGGCGAACAGCGCTCTGGTCGAGCCGTCGGTCAGCCGCAGCCGCATGCCCCAGATCTCCGAGACCATCTGCTGCTGCGGATCGAGGTCGACGAGCTTTCCGAACACGCGGTCGTCGGCGTTCTCCAGCGCCGTGCCGATGACGGCGTCTTCCTGCCACGTGGTGATCTGCCGATCGCCGAGCCGCGCGCCGGTGACGCGGCATCCGATGAGGCGAAAAATCCCGGTTCCTTCCGGGTTCCAGCCGCCCCGCGTGCCGTCGGTCGTGAGCGTCTGGTCTTCCGGCCTGAACGTATTGATGTCGTAGAGCGTGACCTCGTTGTTGATCGTCGACACGTCGGCTTGGAATTGTCCGGTGAAATGCAGACGTGGAGTGTCGAGGTAGCTCATGGTCGCGCTCCCTGCGGCCTGACGCGCGACCAATCGGATGTCGGCCGGTCCTGCACCGCCTGCGGGCTCGGGCAATCGGTGGCGAACAAGCAGCACCACTGCGGCTTGGCCGGGCACATCTTGGCGACTTGAGCCCAGGTCTTGCGCGGGTCGGGCTTTTCCATGCGGAAGTTGCTGTAGTTCTGGCTCACGATCGGGGCGTTGGGTGGATCGTTCGGATTGCCGGTGTAGTAGCCGGAGAAATAGAACGACTGCGGATGCCGATAGGGTGCGGTCTTCTTTTCGAAGGCGTCGGGCGTCGCGACCTTGTTGAACGCGTAGCCGAACAGGATGCCGGGCGGATTCGGCGCCACGACATACGAGTAGGCCTGCAGCGAGTTGCCGACGTGCGCGCTTTCCTGGGCGTTGTACGGCAGGTGCTTGATGAAGTCGCGCCGCGGCGGGTGGTTCTTCAGCGAGAATTGGCAGCACTGCGGCGTGCCGGGCGGGCGGTCGTCATAGCGCAGGAAATACGCCTTGTTGCCGAGCGAGACGAACGAGCACGTGTAGTGGTTGCTCGTCGGGAAAATGGGCAGGCAGCGCTTCTCGTAGTGCTCCATCATGGCGCCCCGCCCGTCGCGGTCGCGCGGGACATAGGTCGAGTCGTAATAGGTCGCGCCCCGGGACACCTCGTAGTCGCTCGGGGTCAGGCCTTCGGGCGGCGACGCGTAGGGCGGCGGGAACTTGTCGTAGTTCTGGAACACCCGATACATCGTCCATTCGCTGCTCCACCAGGCGGGGTAGAGCGGATCGGTCGGTTCGCCCGCGGCGCGTTTGTAGATGCACTTGCTGGGCGGATTGCAGCCGACGTCGTTGTGGACGCCTCCGGTATTGTAGAGGTGCCGACTGGCCGGATCGTCGCCCTGCTGGGCGCGCGCCGCCGCGAGCGGCGAGACGATCGCGATGACGCACGCCGCAGCGAGCAACATGGCAGCCGTTTGCGCCGGCTCCGCAACGATGACCGATCCCATTGATGCCATGGATCGCTCCAGCGTTGGTTGGCCGCCGGCCGCAACGGCGGTCTCCGCCCTTGCTCACTGTAGTTCATAAGCTGACTTGGAGCAACGTTAACGAGAAAAGCGCGGCCGGCGCCTGGCTGCTACAGCCACAGCACCTTGTGGCGCAGCTCGAGATCGTCCCGCAGCAGCGCCGACTGCCCGCTCCACGTGGTCGCGCCGCGCTCCAGCACCACGGTGCGATCCGACAGCGCGAGCGCGAGGTCGAGGTGGTGATCAACAACCACCAGCGCGACCTCGTAGCGCAGCTTGTCGAACGCCTCGAACAGCTCCTCGGTCACCGCCGGCGACAGGCCCTCGAACGGCTCGTCGAGCAGCAGCACCCGCACGTCGCCGGCGAGTGCGCGCGCGACCGCCACCATCTGCTGCTCGCCGCCCGAGAGGTAGTCGGCGGGCGTGCGCCAGCGCTCTTTGAGCCGCGGAAAGAACAACAGGATACGGTCCTCGTCCCAATGGATGCCGTTGCCGGTGAGCCGCTTGAGCCGGCCGAGCTCCAGGTTCTGCTCGACCGTCATGCCGGCGAACAGCGCGCGGCCCTGCGGCACGTAGCCGATGCCCCGCCGCGCGATCGCGTCCGCCGGCAGGCCCTCGACCTTCTCGCCCGCAAGCCGTACCGCGCCCGCGCTCGGCGGCACGATGCCGATCAGGGATTTGAGCAGCGTCGACTTGCCGGCACCATTGCGGCCGAGCAGCGCCACGATCTCGTGCTCGCACACATGCAACGAGACGCCGTGGAGGATGTGGCTCTTGCCGTAGAATGTGTCGATCTTGTCGACCTCGAGCAGCGGCGTCGCGCCGGCTGCGGAGGTGCGCGGCTTCGAGGCAAGCGCCGCCGCGCCGGAGCCGATATAGACCTCGCGCACCTTGGCGTCGTTGCGCGCCGCATCGACCGTGCCGTCGACCAGAACCTTGCCCTCGTTCATGACGGTGACGTGGTCGGCGATCTGGAACACGCGATCGATGTCATGCTCGACCAAGAGCACAGGAATTTCCGCCGACAGGCCCTTTACCAGCGCCGCGATGCGTGCCCGCTCGGCGGCGGCGAGCCCGGCGAGCGGCTCGTCCAGCAGCAACACGCGTGGCCGCGTCGCCAGCGCAAGGCCCATGTCGAGCAGCCGCTGTCCGCCGTACGAAAGCGAGGCGGCCTCCGCCGGCTCCATGCCTTTGAGCCCCAGATAGGCCATCAGCTCGGCGGTCTCGGCATTGACGTCGGCAAGCGAGGCGGTCGAGGTCCAGGTCGCCAGCCGCTTGCGGTGACGCGCCTGCACCGCCAACCGGATGTTCTCCGCGACGCTGATGCCGCCGAAGAGGTTGGTGATCTGGAACGAGCGGCCGACGCCCGCCTGGGTAATGTCCTCCGGCCGCAAGCCGGTGACCGAACCGCCTTCCAGCCGGATCGCGCCTTGATCCGCGGGGTAGAGGCCGGAGAGCAGATTGAACGCGGTGGTCTTGCCGGCGCCGTTCGGCCCGATCAGCGCATGCAACGTGCGGTCCCTGACCGCGAGGTCCATGCCGTCGACCGCGCGGATGCCGCCGAAGCTTTTGTGCAGATCGGTGGCGGCGAGCACGATGTCCTGGCCGTGTTGCTGGCGTCGCAGCGCCGCGGGCAGCGGCAGGCCGGCCGCGACCTCGCGGCCCGCCATGGCGGCAGCCTCGACCGCCCGTTTGCGCAACGGTGCCAGCAGGCGCTCGGCGACGCCGACCAGCCCGGTCGGCGAGAACACGATGAAGCCGACAAACAGGAGGCCGAACCAGAACAGCCAGTTGTAGGTCCAGATCGACAGAAACTCGCGGAACAGGATGAAGAACAGCGCGCCCAGCGCGGGCCCGAGGAAGCTGCGCATTCCGCCGATCACCACCATCGCGATGAGCTCGCCCGAGAATGCGACCGACAGCGGCTCGGCGGATGCGAACCGGTGATTGAACACCGACAACGTGCCGGCGACCGCGACCACCGTCGCCGACGCCACGAAGCCGACGAGCTTGTAGCGGTTGGTCGGGTAGCCGATGAAACGCGCGCGCTGCTCGTTCTCGCGGATCGCGACCAGCACGCTGCCGACCGGGGAGCGGTGCAAGCGCCAGAGCAGGTAGCAGACCGCCATGCCGATGACGGCGACGAGCGGGTAGTAGGCGCGGTCCGATTCCAGGTTGAGGCCGAGCACGGTCGCGCGCGTCACGCCGCCAAGTCCGCTCTCGCCGCCGGTGAAATCGGTCCAACGGTAGCCGATCGCGAACAGGAGCGCGGTCAAGGCCAGCGTGAGCAGCGAGAAATAGACCCCGCGCCGGCGCAGGATCAGCGCCCCCGAGGCCAGCGCCGCCACCGCCACGAAAGCGACCGAGAACAGCGCCGGCAGGATGACGTCGCCGGCAAACCAGTGGCGCTGGCTGAGCGCCGCCGCATAGGCGCCGAGCCCGAACCAGGCGCCGTGGCCGAACGACACCAGGCCGGTGTAGCCGACCAGTATGTTGAGACCCATGGCGGCGATCGCGAACACGACCACGTCGACCGCCGAGCGCAGCGGCAGACCGACGAGATCGAGCACGAACGGCGCCGCGACCAGCGCGACCGCGGCGATGAGAAGCGGGGCGTACTCGCGCTTCACGGCCGCCAACGGCGCGCGCAGACGGCGTCGCCCCCGCGTTTTCTCCCCCCTTGCGGGGGCGGGACAGGGAGGGAGCGCGAGCCCTCAGGGTGCGCGTACCCCCCTCCCCACCCCTCCCAGGGAGCATGCCGCGCCGGCGCCAAGGTCGGTAAAGGGAGGGCGGGCATCGTCGGCTCACTCGAACCTCTGGATGCGCTCGCCGAACAGGCCGCGCGGACGCACCAGCAGGACCAGCGCCATCAAGAGATACATCGAGGCTTCACCCCACGACGGGTTGAAGTAGATGGTCAGGCCGCGCACGACGCCGACCAGCACGGCGGCCGCGATCACCCCCCAGAACGAGCCCAAGCCCCCGATCACCACCACCACGAAGGCAGCCGTGAGGATTTCGGCGCCCATCGCGGGATGCACGCTGGAGATCGCCGCCAGCAGCACGCCGGCAAGGCCGGCCAGGCCGACGCCGAGCGCGGCAATCGCGGTCATGTAGGGCTTGAGCGAGATGCCGAGCGCGCCGACCATGTCGGGATCCTGCACGCCGGCGCGCACCACGCGCCCGAACGCGGTGCGGTAGACGATGAACCAGGTGGCGGTCACCGCGGTGGCGGCGATCGCCAGGATCATCAGCCGGTAGCGCGAGTAGATGAAGTCGCCGACGAAGATCTGGCCACGCAGCTCGAACGGAATCGAGAACGCGAGCGGCGCGGCGCCGAAAATGATCCGCAGGCCCTGCTCGATGATCATGGCAAGGCCGAAGGTGAGCAGCAGGCTCAGGATCGGATCCGAACGATAGAAGCGGCGGAACAGGAACCGCTCGGTCGCGACCCCGAGCAGCGCGACCGCCACCGGCGACACCACAAAGGCACCGGCGAAGCCGATGCGGTTGGTCAAGAGCACCGCCAAGTAGGCGCCGATCGCGTAGAACCCGCCATGCGCGAGGTTGACGATGCCACCGAGCGAGAAGATCAGCGACAGCCCGAGCGCGATCAGCAGGTAATAGGCCCCCGACAGGAGGCCGTTGAGCACCTGCTCGATGATGAAGATGAATTGCACGCTGGCGCCTCGCGCTCAGCTGTCATCCCGGCCGACCCCGGCCGCGGCCGGGGGAGAGCGGGGACCCATGCGTCCCGGCCGTTGCGATCGCTCAACGGCCCAGGGATTCGTGGGTCCCGGATAGCCGCGCGGCGCGCGGCTTCCGAGATGACAAACGGGGTTACGCAATCTTGCAGGTGCCGTCCTTGGGCGGCGCCAGCACCTCCATATCCTCGTTCGGAGACGGTACGGTGCCGAGCGGCTCGTAGATGTCCCACTGGTCCTTCATCTTGTCCGGCGCCTTGGCGCGGATGGCGTACATCTCCATCACCATCTGGTTGTCGTACGGCCGGAAATAGGCCTCGCGCGCTTTCATGACGTCGAACTTCGGGCCTTTGCGCAGATGCTCGGCGAGCTTCTGGGGATCGGCCGACTTGGTCTCGGCCATCGACTGGGCGACGATCTTGAGCGAATTGTAGTCGCCCCACGACTGGTTGTCCGGCGGCTTGCCGTACTTCTTGGTGAAGGCCTCGACGTATTTCTTCGAGCTCGGCGTGTCGACCAGGTGGTGCCAGACCAGCGGCCAGATGCCGGAGAAATTACCCTTGCCGGCGCCCCACGCCACCACGGTATCGAACGCGAAGCCGGCCACCGGGAACTGCAGCCCGAACTCGGTGTACTGCTTCATGAAGTTGGTGATCTGATTGCCGGCCAGGTTCGACACCACCACGTCGGGCCGCGCCTGGCGGATTTTCAGCAGGTAGGGCGAAAAGTCGGTGGCGTCGGTCGGGACCAATTCGTCGGCCGCGAACTGGCCGCCATGGGTCGACATGAATCTCTTGGCGACCTTCAGGAGATCGTGGCCGAACGCATAGTCGGCGGTCAATGAGTACCACCTTTTGCCCTTTACCAGATCGTCCTGCAGGAAATAGCGCCCGGCCGCCTCGACATACATCGAGTTCGCCGCCTCGATATGGAACATGTACGGATTGCAGCTCGAGCCGCGCAGCGCGTCGGAATTGCAGCCGGTGTTGATGTACACGGCCTTCAGCCGGTTGGCGACCTGGCCGATGGCGAGCCCCGAGGCGGAGGAGATCTCGCCGATGATCATCACCACCTTGTCGCGCTCGATCAGCCGCTCGGCCTTGGCGGAGGCGGTCTGCGGGTTGACCGAGTCCTCCATGACCAGCTCGATTCTGCGCCCGAGCACGCCGCCGGCCGCGTTGATCTCCTCCTGTGCAAGCTTGATGCCCATGACGGCGTATTCACCGAGCGGTCCCAGGAAGCCGGTCAGCGGGGTGAGATGCCCGATGCGGATGGCGTCGCTCTGCCCGCGCACGATCGCCGGCATGCCGATGCCGGCCATGAGCGCGGCGCCGCCGGCGCTCTTGATCAGCATCCGGCGGGAAAGATTGGTGTCCCTCATGATCGTCTTCCTCCTTGCGTGATGATGGCCGCGTCCTCGCCCGGCGGCTTGTCGCTGTCGGCCTCGCCGATTACGGTCGCGCGACGACGACCTAATGTCCAGAGGGGACCGCATGGAACTCGGCATTCAAGGCATGCGCGTGCTGGTGACCGCCGGCGCGAGCGGCATCGGGCTCGAAGTGGCGCGCGCCTTCGTGCGCGAGGGCGCCAAGGTGCACGTCTGCGACGTCGATCGCGAGGCGCTCGACGCGATGGCGAACAGCGATCCGCAGATCACCCGCACGGTCGCCGACGTCTCCGACCGCGCCCGCGTGGCCTTGCTGTTCGAGGAGGCGCTCAAGGCGCTCGGCGGGCTCGACGTGCTGATCAACAATGCCGGCATCGCCGGCCCGACCGGCCGGGTCGAGGAGATTCCGCCGGAGGAATGGGACCGCTGCCTCGCGGTCGACCTTACCGGCCAGTTCAACTGCGTGCGGCTCGCGGTGCCGCACCTGCGCAAGAGCCAGAACGCCTCGATCATCAACCTGTCGTCGGTCGCCGGCCGGCTCGGCTTCGCGTTGCGCACGCCTTATGCGGCGGCGAAGTGGGGCGTCGTCGGCTTCACCAAGTCGCTGGCGCGAGAGCTCGGGCCGGACGGCATTCGGGTCAATGCCATCCAGCCCGGCGTGGTCGAGGGCGACCGCATCCGCCGGGTGTTCGAGAGCAAGGCGCAGGCGCGCGGCCTGTCGGCGAAGGAGGTGCAGGACGAGGCGCTGTCCTACGTCTCGCTCAAGACCACGGTCCCACCGCAGCAGCTCGCCGACACCATGCTGTTCCTATGCTCGCCGCGCGGCCGCACGATCTCGGGCCAGGCGATCTCGGTCTGCGGCGATCTACAGATGCTGGCGTAGGTTTGCGCCCCCGTGGAGCAGGCTGCGTCGCCGCACCTACCCGGTATTGCGCAGACCCGCCGCGATGCCGTTGATGGTCAGATGGATGCCCTGCACGACGCGGTCGTCGGTGTCGCCTGAGCGGTGGCGCTTGAGCAGCTCGATCTGCACGTGGTTGAGCGGATCGAGATAGGGAAAACGGTTGCGGATGGAGCGCGCGAGCAGCGGATTGCGTTCCAGCAGCGCCTGCTGACCCATGATGGCGAGCAATGCATCGATCGAATCCTGCCACTCCGCGCGCAGCCGCGGAAAGATCGCGCCGCGCAAGCTTGCGTCCTCGACCAGCTCCGCGTAGCGCGACGCGATGCCGATGTCGCTCTTCGCCAGCACCATGTCCATGTTGGACAACAACATCTCGAAGAACGGCCACGTCCGATACATTGCCTGCAGCAGGGTCATGCCATCGCCGGGGTGCGCCGCGAGAAAGGCCTTGACCGCGGTGCCGAAGCCGAACCAGCCCGGCAGCATCAGCCGGCATTGCGCCCAGCCGAACACCCACGGGATCGCGCGCAAGTCTTCGATGCGCCTCGAGTGCGTGCGCGAGGCCGGCCGGCTGCCGATGCGCAGGTTCGCAATCTCGCTGATGACGGTGGATTCCCAGAAATAGCGTTCGAACCCTTCGGTCTCGTAGACGAGGCCGCGGTAAGCCGCGTAGGCGTACCCAGAGAGCTCTTCCATGGCAGCCAGATAGTCGTCCCGCGGGACGACCTGACCGGGCTGCAGCAGGCTCGCTTCCAGCGTCGCGGCGGCGAGGATCTCGAGATTGCGGCGTCCGACCTCCGGATGGGAGTATTTGGCCGCGATCACCTCGCCCTGCTCGGTGACGCGGATGGTGCCCTGCACGGCGCCGCCCGGCTGCGCGAGGATCGCCTGGTAGGTAGGGCCGCCGCCGCGGCCGACCGATCCGCCACGGCCGTGGAACAGGCGCAGTCGTGCGCCGCGGCGCCGGAACACCCCGACCAGCTCGATCTCGGCCTTGTAGAGTTCCCAGCCGGACGTAAGGAACCCGCCGTCCTTGTTGCTGTCGGAATAGCCTAGCATCACCTCCTGCACGGTGCCGCGACTCTGCAGCAGTCGCACGTATTCGGGCAGCGCGAGCAACGCATCCATCACCCGGCCGGCGTTGCGCAGGTCGTCGACGGTCTCGAACAGCGGCACGATGTTGAGGTCAAGCTCACCCTCGCGCGGCCGCAGCAGCCCGGCTTCCTTGAGCAGCACGGCGACTTCGAGGATATCGGACACGCCATCGGCCTTGGAGATGACGTAGTTCGGCACGGCGTCAGCGCCGTAATTCCGCGACATCGCGGCGGCGGTGTGCAGGATCTCCAGCTCCGAACGCGTCTGCTCCGAATAGGTAACGAACGCTGACGCCAGCGGACGCGCGCTGCGGAGCTCGCCCAGCAGCAGCGTGACGCGCTCCGGCTCGGCAAGCTCGGCATAGGCGACCCCGGCGCCGGCCGCCTCCAGGAGTTCGCCGATCGTACGGGCATGCACGTCGGAGTTCTGGCGCAGATCGATGCCGGCGAGATGGAAGCCGAACACGTCGACGGCGCGTCGCAAGTCGCGCAACCTGCCACGCGCCAGCATCGAGGAGCCGTTGGCCGAAAGCGAGCGATGCAGGACATCGAGATCGGCCCGCAGCTCGGCGGCAGTGGCATAAGGCTTGGCTTCGCCGACCGCGTGCCGCAGGGCCTCGAGCCGGTCAAGCGTCCAGGCTGTCGCCGCAAGCCGCGCATAGATACCGGTAAGGGCACGGCGATAGGGCTCGTGCGCGCGACGCGCCGACGGGTCCGGTGAGCGTTCGGCCAGGCCGTGCAGCTCGTCGGACACGATCACCCGGCGCGCGTCGAGGGAGAGCTCGCCGCCGAGGTTATGCAGTTCCTCGAGATAGAAATCGAACGCGCGCTTGCTCTGCAGCCGCAGGGCCTGGCGCAAGACCTCCGCGGTGACGAACGGATTGCCGTCGCGGTCGCCGCCGATCCAGCTGCCCATGCGCAGGAAGGAGCTTGGTTGGTTGTCGCTCCACGTCGTGCCGATACCTGCGAGATGATCCTCGAGCGAGGCATATACCCGCGGCAGCTCACGCAGCAACGTGTAGTCGTAGTGCGCGAGCCCATTGGCGACTTCGTCGATCACCTCGAGCTTCGTGCGCCGCAGCAGGCTGGTCTGCCACAGGGTGAGCACGGCGCGCCGCAACGCCTCCTCGCTCGCCGCCGCCTCCTCCGGCGTGAGCTGGACGCGGTCGCGCTTGTCGAGCAGGCGCGCGACGTCGATCTCGCGATTGATCGTGCTGCGGCGGCGCACCTCGGTCGGATGCGCGGTGAGCACCGGGACGATCAAGGCGGTGTCGAAGAATTCCTGCAGCCGCGACGGCGCGATGCCGGCCTCGCAGGCGCGCGCGAGCGCATACGCCATCGTGCCTTCCCGCGGCGCCGACGCCGCGAGCGCATGCGCGCGCGTGCGGCGGATGTGGTGCTGATCCTCGGCGATGTTGGCAAGATGCGAGAAGTAGCTGAACGCGCGGATGATCAGGATGGTGTGGTCGGGCGAGAGGCCATCCAGGATCGACTCCAGCTCCTGGCGCGCTGCTTGATCCTCGTCGCGGCGGAAACGGATGGACGTGCGCCGGATGCGCTCGACGATCGCGAAAACAGCCTCGCCTTCCTGCTCGCGCACGGTATCGCCGAGGATGCGCCCGACCAGGCGGATGTCGTCGCGCAGCGGCTGGTCCTTGTCGGGCAGGCTGTCCGTATTCATGGAGTGCAGCATAGGCTTGCTCCCAGCCTGAAGCTGCATCAATCGTGCCCAGCCGCCTTAACCCCGGAACATCCTCGCCGACGCAATGCGCGCCCCCTCGGCAAGCGCTGCGAGCTTGGCCCAGGCGACGTCCGGCGCGACCCGGCTGTTGCCGGCCGAGGTGTCGAAGCCGCAGTCGGTGCCGGCGAGAACGCGGCGCGGATCGCCGATGACGGCAGCGACCCGCTCAAGGCGGTCCGCGATCGCCTCCGGGTGCTCGACCACGTTGCTGAGCGTGTCGATCACGCCGGCGACCAGAACCTGGTCGTCGGCGAGCGGCAGCCGCTCGAAGCAGCGGTGCTCGTGGGCGTGTCGCGCGTTGCCGAACGGAAGCACGAAGCCGCCGACGTTGAGCCGCCGGATGATCGGCAGGACCTCGGCGAGCGGAACGTCGCGGTCGTGCGGCCCCTCGTAGTTGCCCCAGCACACGTGCATCCGCACACGGTCGCGCGGCACGTTGCGCAGCGCCGCGTTGATCGCCTCGACGGTGAGCTCGACAAAGCGCAGGAACGCGCTCAGCGGCTGGTCGCGGTAGGCCATGTGGCGCTCCATGGCGAGGTCAGGGCCATCGACCTGCAGCACGAAACCGTGCCCGACGATCGCCTCGTATTCGACCTGCAACGCGCGCGCGATCGCCGCGAGGTAGCTCTCGAGACTGTCGTAGTGCGCATTCTGCATGACGGTGGCAACGATCCCGGGCGACGGCGCGGTGAAGAACGCCTCGGCGTAGCGGCCGGCGCTGCCGGCGAGCGCGGCGGCGAAATCATCGCACTCCTCGTTGACGGCGCGCGGATCTAGATAGCGGATCTCGCCGACCGCCTGCGGCAGGAAATCGCGATTGGTGACCGCCGGTCCGCTGCGCGCGGCGGCCTGCTCGGATGCCGCGCGCTTGAAGTCCGGATAGGCGTCGAGATCGGCCGCGACGTTGCGCTGCCAGTTGCCGCCGAGGCCGCCCAGGCGGTGGCGCAGGTAGAGGACGAACGACTCGCGCTGCTGCTCGCCATTGTTGATCACGTCGACGCCGGCGGCGACCTGCTTCGCCACCACGGCACGGACCGCCTCCTTGCCGGCAGTCGCCATGGTTGCCTGGTCGACCGGCTGTCCGCGCAGCCGCGCCGCGTAGAGCCGCGTCAGCTCGACCGGATGCGGCAGGCTGCCGGTGTGGGTGGTGAGGATGCGCTGCTCGCTGTGTTTGATGGGAGCCTCCTGTTTTCGTAGCGTGGGCAAAGCGCCGCGAAAGCGGCGCGTGCCCACGATAACGTTGATCGCGTGGGCACGGCGCGCAAGCGCGCGCCTTTGCCCACCCTACCCGTAACCCGCCCAGCGCGGGATCGCCTGCGCCAATTCGGGAAAGAAGATCACCGCCAGGATCACCGCCACGATGCAGGCCGCATAGGGCAGGATCTCGACCGTCGCCTGCGAGATCGTGCAACCCGCGATCGGGCAGACGATCACGAGCGCCAGCGCCACCGGCGGCGACAGAATGGCAAGCTGCGTCGCCATCACCATCACGAGCGCGAGGTGGTGCGGCTCGACGCCGAACACCGGCGCCATCGGCGCTACCACCGGCACCACCATGATCATGGTTGGCACGCCTTCGAGCACGGTGCCGAGAATGATGAACACCACCGTGACGGTCAGCAGGAAGGCCTGCGGCGTCGCCAGCACCGGCTGCAGCCACGGCGTCAACTGCTGCGGCACCTGGTTGACGATCAGGAGCCACGAGAACAGCTGCGAGGCCGCCAGCATGACGAAGATCACGCCGGTCAGCTTGGCGCTCACCAGGAGCGAATCGGCAATGCCGCGCCAAGTGTAGCCGACGCCGGTCACCGACCCGACGATGAGCGCATAGGCGACTGCGACCGCACCGGCCTCGGTCGGGGTGAAGAAACCGGTGATGATCCCGCCGATGATGATCACCGGCATGCCGAGCGCGAGCAGCGCCCGGCGGAACTTCCCGGCGATGTCCTTGAGCGACCAGGGGTCCGTGCTCACCGGCAGGTTCTTGCGCTTCGCCAGCACCGCGACCATGGCCATCTGCGTGAGCCCGATCAGGATGCCCGGGACGACGCCGGAGAGGAACAGCCGGCCGACCGAAAGCTTGCCGCCATAGAGATACGCGATGATCAGCATGGCGACGCTCGGCGGTATGATCGCGCCCATGACGCAGGCCGCCGCCGTGACCGCCGCCGCGAACGGCCGCGGGTAGCCCTCCCGGACCATGCCCGGGATGAGCGTGCGCCCGACCGCCGCCGCGTCGGCGAGCGAGACGCCGGTGACCCCGCCGAACACCATGCTCGATACGATCGTCACGTGCGCCATCCCGGCGCGCACCGGGCCGACCAGCGCCTTGGCGAAGTCGATCATGCGGTCGAGCAGGCCGCATCGCCCCATCAGGTCGCCGGCCATGATGAAGAACGGGATCGCCAGCAGCGGGAACGAATCCATGGCGCCGAACATGATGGTCGGCACCACGCTCAAGCTGGCCTGCCCCGACACCGCGATGTAGGCGACGCCGGCGAAGCCGAGCGCAAACGCGATCGGGACGCTGATCCCGATGCCCGCAAAGAACAGCACCAGCGCCCAGGACATGCCCGTTCCCCGGCTCAGCCCGGCTTGCTCGCAAGGCGCAGCAACATCGCGCGCATCGTGAGGACGAACATCAACGCCGCGCAGACCGGCAGCGCCGCGTAGAACCACAGCATCGAGACGCCAAGCGTGATCGTGTTCTGCTCGCCCATCGCGAGCATCAGCGCGAGCGAGGACCCGACCACCGCGGCCAGGAAGCACAGGACGACGAGGTCGGCGACGAAATAGACCACCGCCGCCGCGCGCGGCGACAGTGCGTCCGGCAGGATGGTGGTGCGGACGTGACCGTCCTCGTGGACCAGCACCGCCGCCGCCAGCATGGCGGTCCAGATCATCAGGTAGCGGGAAAGCTCGTCGGTGACGATGAGCGAAATGCCGGCAAGGCCGCGCAACGCGACCTCGCCGATCACCAGGACCGTGATGATGCCCATCAGGGCGATCACCACGGCCTCGATCGCGCGAATCAGGATATGCACGTGCGGTCCATGGAATTCGGCGGTCATCGCGGACGCCGCCGAAGGCGGCGATTCGGGACCCATGCAACACCGGCGTTGCCAGCGATTTCGTGACCTTGGTGTCTCATAGGTCGCAGCTCGCGCGCGACGCGCTCGGCCGGGATGACCGGATCGTCAATCCGCACTGCGCTACTTCGAAGCTTTGACGATGTCGTCGACGATGGCGCGGCCCTCGGCGCCGATATCGGAGTAGGCCCGCTCGTAGACGCTTTGCGCCACGGTCTGGAAATGCGCCAGCGTTTCCGCCGGGACCTCGTTGACCGCCATCACCTTGGCGAGCTCGCCCATGATGTTGCTGTTGTACTCGGCGGAGGCCTTGCGCTGGAACGCGGTGGCCTCGCGCCCGGCCGTCACGATCGCGTCCTGCACGTCTTTCGGCAGCTTGGCCATCGTGGCCGAGCTGATCAGCAAGAGGTTCGGCTCGTTGACGTGGCTGGTGAGCGAGTAGAATTTCTGGAACTCGAACACCCGATACGGATAGACGACGGCGGGCGGGTTCTCCTGCCCGTCGATGACGCCCTGCTGCAGCGCGGGCATGACTTCGGCCCAGTCCATGGGCGTCGGGATCGCGCCGAGCGCGCGGAAATAGGCGACGTGCACGGCCGACGGCAGGGTGCGCAGCTTGAGCCCCTTGATGTCGTCCGGCTTCATGATCGCGCGCTTGTTGTTGGAGACGTGGCGAAACCCGGTCTCCCACCAGCCCAGCACATGCAGCCCCTGGCGCGCGACCGACGCATCGATGCGGCCGCCGATCTCGCCGTCGAGAATCTTGAGCATCGTGTCGCGGTCCTTGAACAGCGAGGGCAGCGACACCGTGATCAACACCGGCGCGAAACGGCTGACATGGGTCGAGCCGGAGACCGTGAGGTCGAGATTGCCGAGCTTGGTCATCTCGATCATCTCGCGGTTCGAGCCGAGCGCGTTCGAGCGGAAGACCGTGACGTCGACGCGCCCGTTGGTGAGGGCGGCGAGGCGCTCCTTGAAGTGGTGGGCGGCCCGGTCGATGACGTCGCCCTCGGGCGCGTAGCTGCCGAACCGCAGCTTGAACTCCGGATTGGCGAGCGTGGTGTCAGCGCCCGTCAACAGGACGGCCGCCGCCAATGCGCAAGCGCGCAGCGTGCAATGCATGAGTAGCCTCCCCTGGCGTGCGGCCGATGTTGTTTCCAGTGCCGTCGTCGTGCCCGACCGCGTCGGCTGTACCATGAGGCTAGCGCGGGTCACCGGCGGGACACAATCGTCCGTGCGTTGTCGGGCCATTGCGCCGTGGGAGTGGGAGAGGCGTGGGCAGCAAGCGGCAGCATTTCCAAGGGGCAGCTGAGCAGTCGCTGCGCCTCAACGCAGACGCAAAGCGAAGTTCCTGTTCAACCGAACAGTTCCCGGTGGCTGCCGGTGCGGATCAGCAGCACTTCACGCGCCGTAACGCTATGGATCAGCAACCAGTCAGCCTCGCTGTCACGTAAGCGGGACGAAGTCGTAGTCGCCGATGCCTTGCAGCACGAGGAAGACCGCCGAGCGGTCGCCGGCGTTGGTGACCAGATGCGGGCGGCCGGGCGGCACCGCATAGGTCTGCCCTTGCGCCAGCTCGACCGACTCCTTGGGATCGCGCAGGAAGATGCGGAGCTTGCCCGAGACCACATAGAACGTGTCCTGCACGTTGCTGTGGTAATGCCACGGGACCTGCTGGGTGGGGCTGATCTGCAGCTCGGCGATGCGGAAGCCGGGACGCTCCGCATGATACTGGCGCCGCTCGACCTCATAGAGCCCGCTGGCGTCCTTCACGGCTGGCATTGCTGGCCCTCCAGGTCATCCGATCGATTGCGATCTCCTCACCCATCACGACCGCCTCTGATCAGGCGGAGATGCGGCCGTCGGGGCGGCGGCTCGGGCTGCGGCAGCAGCTTGCCGATCGGCGCGGCGTGGCGTCGCCAGCCCCACCGGAATGGAAACCCGGTGAGGCACTGGAAGCCGAGAATGACCACGGCCATGCCCATGGCGGTGGCCACTGCGGCGACCATCAGCAGGAATGCCAAGTCGAGCATGGTCGCGCTCATGCGCAAAGCATGTGCGACCGGAGGGGTTACACTCCTCCGACGCACAGGTATTTGATGTTGACGTAGTCGTCCCAGCCGTATTTCGAGCCCTCGCGGCCGAGGCCGCTCTCCTTCACGCCGCCGAACGGCGCGACCTCGGTGGTGATCACGCCGGCGTTGACGCCGACCTGTCCGTATTCGAGCCCTTCCGACACCCTAAACGCGCGGCCGAGATCGCGGGTGTAGAAATAGCAGGCGAGCCCGAACTCGGTCGCATTCGCCATCCGCACGGCTTCCTCGTCGGTCTTGAAGCGGAACAGCGGCGCGACCGGGCCGAACGTCTCCTCGCGCGCGACCGCCATGGCGGGCGTGACGTCGGCGATCACGGTCGGCTCGAAGAAGGTGCCGCCGAGCTTGTGGCGCTTGCCGCCCGTCACGATGCGGCCGCCCTTCTTGACCGCGTCGGCGATATGCTCCTCGACCTTGGCCACCGCCTTGTCGTCGATGAGCGGACCTTGCTGGGTGCCCTGCTCGAGGCCGTTGCCGACCTTGAGCTTGCTGGAAGCCGCCGCCAGCTTCTCGGCGAACGCCTCGTACACGCCCTCCTGCACGATGAAGCGGTTGGCGCATACGCAGGTCTGCCCGCTGTTGCGGTATTTCGAGGCGATCGCGCCCTCGACCGCGGCGTCGACATCGGCGTCATCGAACACCAGGAACGGCGCGTTGCCGCCGAGCTCCATCGAGACCCGCTTCATGGTCTTGGCGGCCTGCTCGACCAGCTTCTTGCCGGTCTCGGTCGAGCCCGTGAAGGTGATCTTGCGCACGGTCGGGTTGGAGGTCAGCTCGGCACCGATCTCGCTCGCCTTGCCGGTGACGATGTTGACGACGCCCGGCGGAATGCCGGCCTTCTCGGCGAGCGCGCCCCAGGCGAGCCCCGAGAACGGCGTCTGCGAGGCCGGCTTGATCACCATGGTGCAACCGGTCGCCAGCGCCGGTCCGAGCTTGCGGGCGATCATCGAGGACGGGAAGTTCCATGGCGTGATCGCTGCCACCACGCCGACCGGCTGCTTGATGGTGAGGATGCGCCGCCCCTGCCAGGGCGAGGGGATCGTGTCGCCATAGATGCGGCGCGCCTCTTCCGCGAACCACAGCACGTAGGCGGCGCTCATGCCGACCTCGCCGCGGCTCTCGGTCAGCGACTTGCCCTGCTCGATGGTGAGCAGCATGGCGAGCTCTTCCTTGTTCTGCTCGATCAGGGCGGCCAACCGGCGCAGCGACTCGGCACGCTCGGCCGCGAGCTTGCTGCTCCAGCCCGGAAACGCGGCGGCCGCCGCCTCGATGGCGCGCCCGGTCTCGGCCCGCCCGCTCATCGGCACGGTCCCGATCACCTCGCCGGTTGCCGGGTCATTGACCTCGATGACCTTCCCGCCGTCGGCACCGACCCACTGGCCGCCGATCAGGTTCCCTTCACGCTTGAATTCGAGCTTCTGCAACATGGCTCGGCCTCCTCGATGACATTGAATGCCAATGACAATTGTTACTGGAGCGGGGCCGCCCTCGCGGACCGCAGCGTCCCGCTCCGTTCGCCTCTCATATGGCGGCGATCCTATCCCGGCGACAGGGGCGGCGCCACGCCCTTCATCCCTGGTTTGAACCTCCCCGCGGGGTCGCGCGACCAATGCTCCGAAGGCCAATGACGGCCTATTTCAACTCGACCAATCAAAGGAAATGCCATGAGGAAGGTTTTCACCGCGGCGGTCGCCGCTCTGGCGATCGCGACCACCATCGCGGCCTCCACGTCGAATGCCGATGCCAAGGGCTTCAAGTGGGGCTGGAAGGGGCCCTACTTGGGCTACGGCATCGCGGCCGGCGTGCTCACCGCCGCCGCCCTCGGCGCCTATGCGGCCTGCGAGCGCGTTCCGATGTACGACCGCTTCGGCAACTACATCGGCAGCCGCCGCGTCTGCGACTACTACTGAGTCAACGGGTTGCGATCGGCGCACTCGCCCCCCGTCCGCCCCCGCGCCGATCCGATCGGCCCGCCTGGATCCCCTCCAGGCGGGTCGTTTTTCCCGTCGTGGCCGGGCTTGTCCCGGCCATTCACGTCTTTCTTCCTCGTACGCCCGCAGTTCAGATCAACGTATTGTAGAGATCCTCCCACTGTGGATTCATCGCATGGATGAGCCGCACCTTCCAGGCGCGCGGCCAGTGCTTGATATTCTTCTCGCGCTGAATGGCATGCTGTCGTGATGCTCGTAGTAGACAAGCTTCTTCAGCGCGTGCTCCTTTGTGAACCCGTCGATGAGTCCTTCCCGATGTTCCCATGCGCAGCGCGGCAGGTTGCTCGTAACTCCACAATACAGGGTACCGTTGCGCCGATTGGTCATGAAGTAGACCCAGGCGCCTGTCATCCGCTGGCCGAGACGAAGCATGCGTCAGTAAAGCAAGACGTGGATGGCCGGGACAGGCCCGGCCACGACGGGAGAGAGCGCGCATGAAAAAAGGCCTGCGGTCCCGCCTCACCCAATATGGCGACGAGCAGTTCGCGCTGTTCCTGCGCCGCGGTTTCCTCAAGGCGGCCGGCTACACCGACGAGGCGCTCGATCGGCCGGTGGTCGGCATCCTGTCGACCGCCTCGGACTTCAATCCCTGTCATGGCACCGCGGCGCGGCTCGCCGAGAAGGCGGCGGCCGGCGTACGGCTCGCCGGCGGTCTCCCGTTCGTCTTTCCCACCATCTCGATCCACGAGGCGTTCTCGTTCCCGACCTCGATGCTTCTGCGCAACCTGATGTCGATGGATACCGAGGAGATGCTTCGCGCCCTTCCGGTGGATGCCGTGGTGCTGATCGGCGGTTGCGACAAGACCATTCCGGCCGAGCTGATGGGCGCCGTGAGCGCCGACGTCCCCGCGATCGTGCTGCCGGTCGGGCCGATGCTCGCCGGCCGGCACGAAGGCGCGCGCCTTGGCGCCTGCACCGACTGCCGTCGGCTGTGGGCCGCCTTCCGCGCCGGCACGCTCGACGAAGAAAGCCTCGACCGGGCACACGACAACCTGATGCCGACCTCCGGCACCTGCATGGTCATGGGCACGGCTTCGACCATGGCGTCGATCGCCGAGACGCTCGGGTTCACGCTGCCGGGCGCCGCCACCGCGCCGGCGGTATCGGCGGAGCGCATGCGCATCGCGGAGGCGAGCGGCACGCGCGCCGTCGAGATGGCCAAAGCGGGCGGGCCGTGTCCGAGCGAAATCCTCACCGGTGCGGCGCTGCGCAACGCCTCGGCGGTGCTGCAGGCGATCAGCGGATCGACCAACGGCATCGTGCATCTGGCGGCGATCGCCGGCCGCGCCGGCATCCGCTACGACCTCGCGGAGCTCGACGCGATCGGGCGCGAGGTGCCGGTGCTCGTCAACATGAAGCCCGCCGGCGATTTTTTCGCGGAGGATTTCCACGCCGCCGGCGGCGTGCCGGCGCTGTGGCGGCGGCTCAGGAACCACCTCGATCTCAACGCGCGCACGGTTCGCGGCGAGACACTCGACGCGGTCGTGACGCGCTGGCCCGAATATGTCGACGACGAGATCATCCGCCCGCTCAACCGGCCGGTGGTGGAGGGCGAGGCGCTGGCGATCCTCACCGGCTCGCTCGCACCCGACGGCGCGGTGATCAAGCTCTCGGCCGCGACCAAAGCGCTGACGCAGCACGAAGGCCCGGCGCTGGTGTTCGATTCGCTCGACGATCTCGCCCGCCGCATCGACGATCCCGACCTGCAGGTCACGCCCGACCATTGCCTGGTGCTGCGCAATGCCGGCCCGATCGGAGCGCCCGGCATGCCGGAAGCCGGCGCGCTGCCGATCCCGAAAAAACTGGGGAGCCGCGGCGTCAAGGACATGGTGCGCATCTCCGATGCGCGCATGAGCGGCACCGCGTTCGGCACGGTGGTGCTGCACGCCGCGCCCGAAGCCGCCGCCGGCGGCCCGCTCGCGCTGGTCGCCGATGGTGACGTCATCCGCCTTGATGCCAAGGGACGACGGATCGACCTCGAAGTGCCGGCGGAGGAGCTGGCCCGGCGCCGCGCCATGTGGTCGCCGCCCGCAAAGCCGTCACGCGGCTACGGCCGCCTCTACGTCGATCACGTCACGCAAGCCGGCGAAGGCTGCGACTTCGATTTCCTGACCGGCACCGCGGTCGCCGCGCGCTAGCGGCCACTCACCCCATCGGGACGCTGTCGCTCAGGCTCTGGTTCAAGCCCTTGGTCACCCGCTCGATGCGCTCGGACGCGGCGTTGAGCGCGGTCACGACCGCTGCCTGCGTCACCTTTGCCCGCTCGAGCGCGGCCACGCGCGTCTCGTGCGCGACGCCGGTTTCCTGCTCGGCGTGCTGCAGCTTGCGCTTGGCCTCCGACAGCTCGTCGGCAATCGTGATCGCCGCCATCACGATCAGCCGGGTATCGCCGATCTCGCCGAAATTGCTGCGCATCTCGGCAATGCGCCGCTCGAGATCCTGCGCCAGACCTCGGAGGCGGTCTTCCTCGCCGTCTTCGCACGCCATGCGATACTGGCGGCCGTTGATGGTGATGTTCACGTGCGGCATGGTGTTCGACCCGCTCCGACCTTGGCAGTCAGCGGTGATTGGTATCGACGACGGTGCGGATGGCCTCCATGGCCAGGTCGAGCCGCCGCGACACCTCGCGGCTGGTCGCTTCCAGCCGATGCGCGCGCGCGGTCTGCTGATCGAGCTCGGCGGCGAGGCGCGAACGGTCGGTGCCGAGCGCCGACACCTGGTCGGCGAGCGCGGCTTCGCTGCGGTCGCCCTCGCGCCGCCGCTCGAGCGCGGCCTCGAGGCTGTCGAGCGCCGCCGCCAACCGCTTCGTTGCCGCTTCGATGCCGCTCGCGTCCATCACGCCCTGACGCTGGTCATGCCGGTCATGCACCCGCGATTCGCAGTGTGCGCCCCATTCACCCGGCTCGCAACACGACCTCCCAGGCGGATGCGGCAATCGTGCGGCGAAATTCCAGAAGCGCACGAGTTTTGCCGGTTTTTGCGGCCCGGCTGCTCGCGTTGACAGAGGGGCGGCACATGTTATGTGTCCGGCGCCGCGGGCGACCGGGCGTCCAGCCGCGGGTGTGGGTGGATCGGAGCTCCTGCAACCTTCGCGGCGGTCGCGTTGCGAAGCTCAATCCAAAATCACGCTAGACCCATAAGCCTGCCAGTGACCTTCGATCCTGAGTTCGCCGCAGAAGGTGCCGCAATGATGGGCGAGCTGCGGGTGCGCGACGCACGCTCGCTGCGTGCATTGGCCGGTCGGAGCGGGCGCGCTGCCCGGCGGCAAACAGTATTTCCTCCCGAGCGCCGGGAAACGGGCTTCTTTCAATCATGCTGACCACGACGCGCACGACCCATGATCGCATGGCGAACGCCATCCGAGCGCTGGCCATGGATGCGGTCGAGCAGGCGAAATCGGGCCATCCCGGCCTGCCGATGGGTGCCGCCGACGTCGCAACCGTGCTGTTCACGCGCTTCCTGAAGTTCGATCCCGTCGATCCCGGTTGGCCGGATCGCGACCGGTTCGTGCTGTCGGCAGGTCACGGCTCGATGCTGATCTATGCGCTGCTCCACTTGCTCGGCTACCCGGCGATGCCGGTCGAGGAGCTCAAGCGCTTCCGGCAACTGAACTCGAAGACGCCAGGGCACCCGGAGAACTTCGTCACCGCGGGGGTCGAGACCACCACCGGACCGCTGGGGCAGGGCCTCGGCAACGCGTTCGGCATGGCGATCGCCGAGCGGCACCTGGCGGCTGTGTTCGGAAACGACGTCGTCGACCATCACACCTACGTGCTCGCCTCCGACGGGGACCTGATGGAGGGCATCAGCCACGAGGCCATTGCGCTTGCCGGCCACCTGAAGCTCAACAAGCTGATCGTGCTGTTCGACGACAACGGCATCACCATCGACGGCAAGCTCTCGCTGTCGGACTCGGTCGATCAGGTGAAACGCTTCGAGGCGGCCGGCTGGAACGCACAACGCATCGATGGTCACCATCCGGAGGCGATCGCCGCCGCCATCGAGCAGGCCAAAGCGTCCGACCGCCCGAGCCTGATCGCCTGCCGCACCACCATCGGTTACGGCGCGCCCCACAAGGCGGGCACGGAGAAGTGCCATGGGTCGCCGCTCGGCGCCGAAGAGATCGCCGGAGCGCGCGAGCGGCTCGGCTGGAGTCATGCGGCGTTCGAAATTCCGGCCGACGTGCGCGAGCACTGGCGCGCCGCCGGCCTGCGCGGCCAAGCCGCCCACGCGCAATGGCGCGCACGGCTGGCTGCCATGGCGCCGGATCAGCGCACCGAATTCGAACGGCGGCTCAAAGGCGAGGTCGCGGCCGAGCGGCTGGCGGCGGCGGTGCGCGAGGTCAAGCAGAGCCTCGCGGCCGCGCCGCGGCCGGTCGCCACCCGGGCGGCATCGCAGAGCGCGCTCCGCGCGCTGGCGTCGGCGTTGCCCGAGATGATCGGCGGCTCGGCAGACCTCACCGGCTCGAACAATACCCGGCCGGAGGGCATGAAGGTGCTCGCCGCCGGCGACTATGGCGGCCGCTTCATCCATTACGGCGTCCGCGAGCACGGCATGGCGGCGGCCATGAACGGCATGGCGCTGCACGGCGGGGTCATCCCCTACTCCGGCACGTTCCTCGTGTTCGCCGATTATTGTCGGCCCGCCATCCGCCTCGCCGCGTTGATGGGAGAGCGGGTCATCCATGTGATGACCCACGACTCGATCGGACTCGGCGAGGACGGGCCGACCCACCAACCGATCGAGCATCTGGCCGCGCTGCGCGCGATGCCGAACCTGTTGGTATTCCGCCCGTGCGATGCGGTCGAAACGGTCGAGTGCTGGGAGCTCGCCCTGCGCTCGCGTGAGCGACCGAGCGTGCTTGCCCTTACGCGCCAGGATCTGCCGCAGCTGCGGCAGGGTTTCGACGCGGACAACCGCTGCGCCCAGGGCGCCTACGAAATCTCGTCCGCAACGGACGCAACGCCGGTGGTGTCGCTGTTCGCCACCGGCTCGGAGGTCGCGACCGCACTCGACGCGCAGAAACTGCTGGCCGAGCGCGGGCTATCGTCGCGCGTGGTGTCGATCCCCTGCTTCGAGCTGTTTTTGGCTGCGTCCGCCGACGAGCGGCGCCGCGTCATCGGCGCGGCGCAGGTGAAGGTCGGCGTCGAGGCGGCGGTCAGGCAGGGCTGGGACGCGATCATCGGGACCGACGGCGCTTTCGTCGGCATGTCGACCTTCGGCGGCAGCGCCCCATATAAGGATCTCTATAAGCACTTCGGCATCACGGCCGAAGCCGTGGCCGAAGCCGCGCTGCAGAAGCTGGGCAAGGGATAGTCAAGGAGTCGAGCGATGGCCGTCCGGGTCGGAATCAACGGGTTTGGCCGCATCGGCCGCAACGTGCTGCGCGCGATCGTGGAAGCCGGCCGCACCGACATCGAGGTGGTCGGCATCAACGATCTCGGACCGGTCGAGACCAACGCCCACCTGTTGCGCTACGACTCGGTCCACGGTCGCTTTCCCGGCGAGGTGAAGGTCAAGGGCGACACGATCAGCGTCGGCAATGGCGCCATCAAGGTCACCGCATTGAAGGATCCGGCTCAGCTGCCCTGGAAGGACCTCGGCGTCGAGGTCGCGCTGGAATGTACCGGCATCTTCACCTCAAAGGACAAGGCCTCCGCGCACCTGACGGCCGGCGCCAAGCGCGTGCTGGTGTCGGCGCCGGCCGACGGCGCCGACCTCACGGTCGTCTACGGCGTCAACGACGACAAGCTGAGGCCTGACCATGTCGTCGTCTCCAACGGCTCGTGCACGACCAACTGCCTCGCGCCGATGGCGAAAATCATGAACGACAGTTTCGGCGTCGAGTCCGGATTCATGACCACGATCCACTCCTATACCGGGGATCAGCCGACGCTCGACACGTTGCACAAGGACCTGTATCGCGCCCGCGCCGCGGCGCTCAACATCATCCCGTCGTCGACCGGCGCCGCCAAGGCGATCGGCCTGGTGCTGCCTGAGCTTGCCGGCAAGCTCGACGGCTCGTCGATGCGGGTGCCGACCCCGAACGTCTCGCTTGTCGACTTCAAGTTCCACGCCAAGCGCGCGACGTCGGTCGACGAGGTCAACGACGCCATCATGGCGGCGGCGAAATCCAACAGGCTGGACAAGATCGTGACCTGGACGAAGGAGCCGCTGGTCTCCTCCGACCTCAACCACGATCCGCACTCGGCAACCTTCGCGGTCGACCAGACCAAGGTGATCGGCGGCACCTTCGTGCGCATCGTCGCCTGGTACGACAACGAGTGGGGCTTCTCCAACCGCATGGCCGATACGGCGGTGGCGATCGGGAAGCTGACTTAACGGGCCGAGCAGGGCTTGCGCCCATGCAGAACCCGGCCTAGCTGGGGTCTTGGTGCTCTACCCTTGACGATCTTCGTGATCTTGGCATTTCGCCAGGACATGAAGGTCAAGACGCAGCCGGAAGGCATGCCGCCGAAGCAATGGCCGTACGGACAGTCGGCCCGCAGCCAGGGTTCGCAGCAATCCCATGAACGACTTTGCCACGCTCGATCAGGCGGACGTGAAGGGCAAGCGCGTGCTGGTGCGCGCCGACCTCAACGTGCCGATGGACGCCGGCAAGGTCACGGACGCAACCCGGATCGAGCGCGTCAAGCCGACCATCGTCGAGATCGCCGACAAGGGCGGAAAGGTCATTCTGCTGTCGCATTTCGGGCGGCCGAAAGGACGCGATCCGGAAGCGTCCCTGCGGCCGGTTGCCGCAGCGCTCGCCGCGGTCATCGGACGGCCGGTCGAGTTTGTCGATGAGTGCGTCGGCCCGAAGGCCGAACAGGCGATCGCGGCCATGCGGCCCGGCGACATCCTGTGCCTCGAGAATACGCGGTTCCATCCGGAGGAGGAGAAGAACGAGGCCGGCTTCGTCGCGCGGCTGGCGGCGCTCGGCGACCTCTACGTCAATGATGCGTTCTCGGCGGCGCACCGCGCGCACGCGTCGACCGAAGGACTTGCCCACAAGCTGCCGGCCTACGCCGGGCGCGGCATGCAGGCCGAGCTGCAGGCGCTGACGCGGGCGCTTGAAGCTCCGGAGCGGCCGGTGGCGGCGATCGTCGGCGGCGCCAAGATCTCCACCAAGCTCGACCTGTTGGGCAACCTGATGAACAGGGTCGACGCGCTGATCATCGGCGGCGGCATGGCCAATACGTTCTTGGCCGCACAGGGCAAGCCCGTCGGCAAGTCACTGGCCGAGCACGACCTTGCCGGCACGGCGCGCGACATCCTGGCGAAGGCGCAGGCCGCAAAGTGCGAGATCGTGCTGCCGAGCGATGCCGTGGTGGCGCAAAAGTTCGCGGCCAATGCGCCTTCACGCGCGGTATTGGTCGATGCCGTAGCGCCCGACGACATGATCCTCGACATCGGCCCGCGCAGCGTCGAGCACGCGATCTCGGTGCTGGCGCGGACCAGGACGCTGCTGTGGAATGGGCCGTTCGGCGCATTCGAGCTGGAACCGTTCGACACCGGCACCGTTGAGGTGGCCGAGGCCGCCGCCGAGCTCACGCAAGCCGGCAAGCTGGTGTCGATCGCCGGCGGCGGCGATACGGTCGCGGCACTCAATGCGGCGGGGGTAGCGGAGCGCTTTTCCTATATCTCGACCGCGGGCGGCGCCTTCCTGGAGTGGCTGGAGGGCAAGACCTTGCCGGGCGTGGAAGCGTTAAGAACGAAGTGAGCCGACCCCTCCCCTTGCGAGCGGGGGCGGCCTAAAATCGGCGCCGGGTGATTCAGGCGCTTGGTTCAGGGAGACAGCAATGAACCTCGCAGAGCTCAGCAAAGTGGCCGAGGCGATGGTAACGCCCGGCAAAGGCATCCTGGCGGCGGACGAGTCGTCGGGCACGATCAAGAAGCGCTTCGACGCGATCGGCGTCGAGTCGACCGAGGGCAACCGGCGCGACTATCGCGAGCTGCTGTTCCGCTCCAGGGAGGCGATGTCGAAATACATCTCCGGCGTCATCCTCTACGACGAGACCATCCGACAGAAAGCCGCCGACGGCACGCCGCTGGTCAAGCTGATCGAGCAGACCGGGGCGCTGCCCGGCATCAAGGTCGACAACGGGACCAAGCCGCTGCCGTTCTGTCCGGGCGAGGTGGTCACGGAAGGCCTCGACGGCCTGCGTGAACGGCTGGCGGAGTATCGCGGGCTGGGGGCCAAGTTCGCCAAGTGGCGGGCCGTCATCGATATCGGCGAGGGTATCCCGAGCTACGCCTGTATCAGCAGCAACGCGCACGCGCTGGCGCGCTACGCCGCGCTTTGCCACGAAGAGGGCATCGTGCCGATCGTCGAGCCGGAGGTCCTGATGGACGGCGGCCACGATATCGACCGTTGCTACTTGGTCACCGAGTGGATGCTCAAGACCGTCTACGAGCAGCTCTACTATCAGAAGGTCCAGCTCGAAGGCACCGTGCTCAAGCCCAACATGGTGGTGCCGGGAAAGAAATCGTCGCAGCGCGCCTCGGTCGAGGAGGTCGCCGAAAAGACCGTGCGCGTGCTCAAGGCGTGCGTGCCGTCTGCCGTCCCGGGGATTGCGTTCCTCTCCGGCGGACAGTCCGACGAAGAGGCGACCGCGCATCTCGATGCCATCAACCGGGTGGGAGGCCTGCCCTGGAAGGTGACCTTCTCGTACGGCCGTGCGTTGCAGGCGCCGGTGCAGAAGACCTGGGTCGGCAAATCCGAGAACGTGGCGGCGGCGCAGCGCGCTTTCGCACACCGTGCCCGGATGAACGGTCTCGCTACCCTCGGCGAATGGAAAGCCGACCTGGAAAGGAAGGCGGCGTGAGCCGCTCGCCTGTCGACGCGCTCGGCCGCCAGGTCGCCGCGTTTCCGCCCGAAAAGGATTCCATGCGGGATCGATGACAACCGGACGGCAGGCGGCGGTACGCCAGCGCCCTGCCCCGCGGCTCTATCTGATCACTCCACCGATCGGCGACGCGGGCGCATTGGTGCGCCCGCTCGAGGCTGCGCTCGGCGTTGCCGACGTCGCGGCCGTTCTGCTCCGGCTGGCGGAGGCGGATGAGCCAACGCTGGTGCGACAGGTCAAGGCTATCGCGCCGGTGATCCAGGGCCGTAACGCGGCACTGCTGATCGAAGGGCACCCCGAGATCGTGGCGCGCGCCGGCGCCGACGGAGCGCACCTCTCGGGTTGCGACGCCTTGAAGCAGGCGCTGCCCGGCCTGAAGCCGGATCGCATCGCAGGCGCCGGCGGACTGCAGACGCGACACGATGCCATGGTCGCCGGCGAGGCCGGCGCCGACTACGTGATGTTCGGCGAGCCGCGCCCGGGCGGCGGCCGCCCGGCGTTCGCGGCCATCATCGATCGCGTGGCGTGGTGGAGCGAACTGTTCGAGGTGCCATGCGTAGGGTTTGCGGCTAGCATCGAGGAGGTGGAGGCACTGAGGCAGGCGGGCGCCGAGTTCGTCGCACTCGGCGAACCGGTGTGGGCGGATGCGGGCGGTCCGGCCGCCGTGGCCTCGGCTGCCGAGCGACTGACCGCGTTGGAGTTGGCCTGATGTCGCGCGCGCGCGCAGTGCTGGCCTTGCCGCTGGTTGCGGCCGGCCTCGGGATGACGATCCCGGCGGCCGCCCAGGCGCCGTTGACGGTCTCCCCGCAGGCGTCGCCGCAGCGGGCCGCACCGCCGGAGCGCGCCGCCCCGCCGCAACGGGCGGCCCCCCGGCGCCCGCCCGGCAAGCCCGCGGCACGCCGGCCGGCGACGGCGCCGCAGCCCGAAGACGCTGCCGCGGGCAAGCCTGCGCCGCCCGCCGCCGCCCCTGCGGCGGCAGCCCCGTGGCCGACACCGACCCCGCAGCCGGCCACCTCGTGGCCGACACAGCCAAGGTCGCCGCCGGCAGGCAGCGCCGATCTCGCGTTCGGCGCCTATCAACGTGGCCACTATCTCACCGCTTTCGCGGAAGCCACCAGACGCGTCGATGCCGGCGACCCCAAAGCGATGGCACTGCTGGGCGAGCTTTATGCCAGCGGCTTTGGCGTGCCGCGCGACGACAAGAAGGCCGCCGATTGGTACGCGCTGGCGGCCGACCGCGGCGACCGCGAGGCGATGTTCGCACTCGCGATGTTTCGTATCGGCGGACGCGCCGGGCCGCGCGATCGCGACGCCGCGATCGCCTTGCTGGAACAGGCCGCGAAGCTCGGGCACGTTTCGGCTGCCTACGACCTCGCGCTGCTCCGTCTCGAAGACCAAAATTTCCCCGCCGCGGCCGAGCTGCTCAAATCCGCCGCCGATGCCGGCAGCCCGGACGCCCAATACGCGTTGGCGACGCTCTACAAGGAGGGCCGCGGGGTGGCGCGCGACCGCGCGCAGGCGACCCGCCTGATGGCCAGCGCGTCGCGCGCCGGCAATGTCGATGCCGAGGTCGAGTACGCGATCGCGCTGTTCAACGGCGACGGCATACCGGCGGATGAAGGCGCCGCAGCGGCGCTCTTGCTCAAGGCCGCCCGCAAAGGCAGCCCGATCGCGCAGAACCGGATCGCGCGCGTGTTCGCCGCCGGCCGCGGCCTACCGGCCGATCCGGTCGAGGCCGCCAAGTGGCACCTGATCGCGCGCGCGCGCGGCCAGTCGGACACCTGGCTTGAAGGCTTCCTGCAAAAGCTGACCCCCGAGCAGCGCCAGGCCGGCGAAAAATCCGCCGAGGCCTGGCTCAAGAACCTGCCGCCATTGCTGCCGCCGCGCTCTTGACGCGGCAACCGGCGGCGGGCACAGCAGCCGCGGCCCACCAGCAGCTTTCGTTTGGCATGCTCCGCTCCGCGCTTCTCAACGTCATGGTTCAGGCGGCCATCAAAGCCGGCCGTACGCTCAAGCGCGACTTCGGCGAGGTCGAGCGCTTGCAGGTGTCGCTGAAGGGGCCGGGAAATTTCGTTTCCGCCGCCGACCGCCGCGCCGAGGAGATCTTGCGCCAGGAGCTCGGCAAGGCGCGCCCCGGTTACGGCTTCCTGGGCGAGGAAGGCGGGCGGCATGAGGGCACCGACAAGTCCCACACCTGGATCGTCGATCCGCTCGACGGCACCACCAACTTCCTGCACGGCATCCCGCAGTTCGCGGTCGCGATCGCGCTGCAGCGCGAGGACGCGATCGTGGCGGGACTGGTCTACAACCCGGTGCTCGACGAGCTGTTCACCGCCGAACGCGGCAAGGGGGCGTTCCTCAACGAACGCCGCGTGCGCGTTGCGGCGCGCCGGCGCCTGGCCGATGCCGTGGTGGCGTGCGGCCTGCCGCATCACGGCCGCGGCGACCTCGAGCTGTTCCGCAAGGAGGCGTCGGCCGTCATGGGGAAGGTCGCGGGGCTGCGCCGGTTCGGCTCGGCGGCGCTCGATCTCGCCTGGGTCGCGGCCGGCCGCTTCGATGCCTACTGGGAACGCAATCTCTCGCCGTGGGACACCGCTGCCGGCCTGATCCTGGTGCGCGAGGCCGGCGGCTTCGCCACCGACCTCGACGGCGGCGATGCAGTCATCCAGACCGGCAACATCATTGCCGGCAACGAGGCGATGCACGGGCAGCTGCTGGCGGCGTTGAAGGCCGCGTCCGCTGGCTAGCAGCGCCTCGCTTGGACGCGTCCATCATGTTGTCGGCCGGGTGTCGGGCAGCCGCGCTCGTTCGCGATCTGCAGCAGGCGCCGGATCGGCGCGCCGGTGTGACGACGCGCTGCTAGGGGAGCGCAAGCGACGTGCAATGCCGCAGCCGTTCGCCTCGCTTCCGGTATGTCGTTCCGCGCGCGATAACCCACCCCCGGATACCGGCCGGTGGTTGCCACCTGGGCAACTGTGCCATATTGCCGGCCTGACTCACGACTAGACGATGAGACGCCATGGCGCGCGACCTCGACCCGTTCAAGCTGTCCTCGCCGCGCATCTTCCTGGTGCGCATGCTGGTGTTCCTGATCCTGTGCGTGCTCGTCGTCGTCGTTCTCTACAAGCAGATCTGGGTGGCGTTCATGGCCAATCCGGGCCTGAACGGGCTGATCGTCGCCGTGCTGGTGATCGGTATCATGCTGGCGTTCCGCCAGGTCATCCGGCTGTTTCGCGAAGTCAACTGGGTCAACGGCTTCCGGCTCGCCGATCCGGGGCTCGCAGTCGAGCGACCGCCGGTCCTGCTGGCGCCGATGGCCGCGATCCTCGGCGATCGCATGGGACGGATGGCGATCACCACCGCGGTGATGCGCAGCCTGCTCGACTCAATCGCCGCCCGGCTCGACGAGGCGCGCGATCTCTCGCGCTACATGACCGGCCTCTTGATCTTCCTTGGGCTGCTCGGCACCTTCTGGGGTCTGATCGAGACCGTCACCTCGGTCGGCAAGGTCATCGAGGGTCTCAAGGTCGGCGCCGACGCCGGCTCGATGTTTGAGACATTGAAGGAAGGGCTTGCCGCCCCGCTCGGCGGCATGGGGATCTCGTTCTCCTCATCCCTGTTCGGCCTCGCCGGTTCGCTCGTGCTCGGCTTCCTCGACCTGCAGACCAGCCAGGCGCAGAACCGCTTCTACACCGACCTCGAGGACTGGCTGTCCACGACCGTGCGCGACCTCGTGGTCGAGCCCGATGCGCAGGCGCCGATTTCGCCGGTCGCCAACGAGCTACGCGTGGTGATCGAGCGGCTGCAGGACGTGGCCAGCGAGGGCGGCCCCAACCGGGCCGCCACCAACGCCATGGCCAACCTGGCCGAGGCGATCCAGGGGCTGGTCACCCATATGCGCAGCGAGCAGCAGATGATCCGCGACTGGGTGAACTCGCAGTCCGATCAGCAGCGCGAGATGCGACGGCTGCTCGAGCGGCTCGCGCCCGAGGACGTGCCCAAACTCCGCAAAGAGGTCTAGCAGAATGGCCCTTGCCCGTGCCCGCCGCGACCGCGGCGTCGACTATTGGCCCGGATTCGTCGACGCGCTGTCGACGCTGATCCTCGGCATCATCTTCATGCTGACCATCTTCGTGGTGGTGCAATTCTTCTTGTCGCAGGAGGTGACCGGCAAAGACACCGCGCTGGCGCGCCTCAATGCGCAGATCGCACAGCTCACCGAGTTCCTCTCGATGGAGAAGGCCGGCAAGGCGACGTTGGAGGAGGGCCTGGCCGCCTTGCGCGCGAGCCTCGCCGGAGCCGAAGCCGAGCGCGACCGCCTCAAAGGTGTGGCCGAGAGCGCCGGCAGCGGCGCCGCCGCGGCCCGCAGCCGGATCGACCTGTTGACCGCGGACCTCGACGCCGAGAAGCGGCTCAGCGGCCGGGCGCTGGGCCAGGTCGAGCTGCTCAACCAGCAGATCGCCGCGCTGCGCCGGCAATTGGCGTCGCTCGAATCCGCGCTCGAAGCCTCCGAGAAGAAGGACAAGGAAGCGCAGATGCGCATCTCCGACCTCGGGCAGCGGCTCAACGTCGCGCTGGCGCAGCGGGTGCAGGAGCTGTCGCGCTATCGCTCCGAGTTCTTCGGCCGGCTGCGTGCGATCCTCGCCAACCGGCCGGATGTCCGTGTGGTCGGCGACCGCTTCGTGTTCCAGTCGGAAGTGTTCTTCGACGCCGGCCAGGCGGCGCTCAAGCCCGAGGGTCGCGCCGAGCTCGACAAGCTCGCCGCCGCGCTGCTCGAGCTCGAGAAGCAGATCCCGAAGGAGGTCGCCTGGGTGCTGCGCGTCGACGGCCACACCGACGTGCGGCCGATTGCGAGCGCGCCGTTTCCGTCGAATTGGGAGCTGTCGTCGGGGCGCGCGATCTCGGTGGTGCAGTACCTCATCGGCAAAGGCATCTCGCCGCAGCGGCTGGTCGCCGCCGGCTTCGGCGAGTTCCAGCCGCTCGACGCTGCGAACAACGAAGAGGCCTACCGGCGCAACCGCCGCATCGAGCTCAAGCTGACGGAGCGGTGATTCCTTATCCCTTCCCCCGCGCAGCGGTCGCGTAGCGAAGAGGCATGGCTCACGCCATCTCGAACTGCAGCTTGGCGAGCCGCGCGTAGAGCCCGTCGGCGGCGGCGAGGCTCGCGTGGGTGCCCTCCTCGACGATGCGGCCGTGGTCGAGCACCAGGATGCGGTTGCAGGACAGCACGGTCGCCAGCCGATGCGCGATGACGATGGTGGTGCGCCCCGCCATCAGCCGCTCCAGCGCTGTATGCACCAGCGTCTCGCTCTCGGCGTCGAGCGCGGAGGTCGCTTCGTCGAGCAGCAGCAGCGGCGCGTCGCGCAGGATCGCGCGCGCGATGGCGATGCGCTGGCGCTGGCCGCCCGACAAGGTGACGCCGCGCTCGCCGATCGGCGTATCGAAGCCCTGCGGCAGCCGCCGCACGAAGTCGGTGACCAGCGCGAGCTCGGCCGCGCGCTCGATCTCGGCGGGCGCGGCCTCGGGCCGCCCGAAGCGAATGTTGTCGGCAACCGACGCCGCGAAAACCGCGACGTCCTGCGGGACGATCGCAATGTGGCGGCGCAGATCGATCGGATCCGTTTCGGCGATGTCGATGCCGTCGAATGTGATCCGTCCACCGACCGGATCATAGAATCGCAGCAGCAGATGGAAGATCGTGCTCTTGCCGGCCCCCGACGGCCCGACCAGCGCCACCCGCTCGCCAGGCGCAACCGCCAACGTCACCCGGTCGAGGACCAGTCCCTCCGGGCGCGCCGGATAGGCAAAGCGTACGCTCGCGAAGGCGACTTCGCCGCGCGCAGGCGTCGGCAAGGCCACGGGTTGCGCGGGCCGCTTGATCGCGGGCTCGACCGCAAGGATTTCGAACAGCCGCTCCGCCGCCCCGGAAGCCTGCGACAGCTCGCCCCAGACCTGGCTGAGCTCGCCGAGCGCACCGGCCGCGAACACCGCATAAAGCACGAACTGGCTGAGCACCCCCGGCGTGATACGGCCGGCGAGCACGTCCTGGGCGCCGACCCAGAGCACCACCACCACGCTCGCGAACACCAGGAAAATCGCGACCGCCGTAAGCACCGCCCGCGCCCGCGTCGAGGTGCGCGCCGCCTCGAACGCCCGTTCGACCGCCGCCGCGAAGCGCGCGGCCGCCGGCTGCTCGTAGGTGAAGGCCTGCAGGGTGCGCACGGCCGCGATCAGCTCGGTCGCGTAGGCGGAGGCGTCGGCGAGCGTGTCCTGCGCACCGCGCGAGCGTTGCCGTACCAGCCGGCCGAACGCCACCAGCGGCAACACGATCACCGGGATCGCTCCCAGCACGAACGCCGAGAGCCGCGGGCTGGTCGCCACCATCATGATGCTGGCACCGGCGAACAGGACCAGGTTGCGAAGCGCGATCGAGACCGAGGCGCCGACCGCCGACTTGATCTGGGTGGTGTCGGCCGTGAGCCGCGAGATCACCTCGCCGGTCTGTGCCCGGTCGAAGAACACCGGCGAGAGCGTCATCAGGTGGCGGAACACCAGCTCGCGCAGATCCGCGACCACCCGCTCGCCGAGCACCGTCACCAGATAGTAGCGCAGCGCGCTTGCGGCGGCGAGCACGGCGGCGACCACGATCATGGCGCTGAAATAGCTGTCGACGAGATCGAGGCTCTCGCCGGTGAAGCCGAAATCGATCATGCGCCGCACCGCGATCGGCACCGCCAGCGTCGCCAGCGCGGCGACGATGAGCGCGATCAGCGCCCCGATCGCATGCGCGCGGTAACGCAACACGAACGGCAGCAGCCTGGCGAGCGGCCGCAGGCGCGGTCTGCGCGACGCCGCGTCGGCCGCCGCGGCAACGGTGCTCGACGGGCGCCCGGCGACCGCGAGTTCCGCTGGACTTGCGCTGGTCCTGTCGTCCATTTCCTCGTATCCAACGGGTCCCGCCGAGCTCCCGGCAGAACCGATGCCGGACAATGCCCCGACAATGCCCCGCAGCCCTCACCCTGACAATCGGACCGCACCGGCGGCGGTTCTGCTCTGCCTTGTTTCCCGCGTGCCCCTAGGCTATAGAGCCGCCACTTCAACGAACCCAATGCACGGGTCGCCGCGCCGCGGACGCGCGAGGTCAAGCGATGAAATCCGGAATCCATCCCAACTACCACACCATCAAGGTCGTCATGACCGACGGCACCGAGTTCGAGACCCGCACCACCTGGGGCAAGGCAGGCGACACGATGCACCTCGACATCGACGCCAAGTCGCACCCGGCGTGGACCGGCGGCCACCAGCAGCTGGTCGACCGCGGCGGCCGGCTGTCGCGGTTCCAGAAGAAGTTCTCGGGCTTCTTGAAGACGTAAGCGAAACCTCGCGTCCCGCGCGCGCTGGTGCGCAGATGCGGGACGGCCGGTTCTTTTCCGTCCCCGCACACGACAACCGGAGTCTCGGGGCCGGCGGCGCTCGGCATCGGGACCGCGCAGGCGCGACGGCTAGACCCGGCGCTTGCACTGCGCCCGCGACGGCGGCCCGTGTTATCAAGCGACATGACCGTGCTGAAATGGCTGATCATCCCGGCGCTATGCTACGGCGCGCTGGTCGCGCTGATGTATTTCGGGCAGCGCGGCATGATGTACTTCCCCGACACGGCGCGGCGGACGCCAGCAAGCGTGGGCCTGCTGCGGGCCGAGGAGGTTGAGCTTGCGGCCAGCGACGGCGAGCGTCTGCTCGCCTGGCACGTGCCGCCGCGCGCCGGCAAGCCGATCGTGCTGTACTTCCAGGGCAATGGCGGCGGCCTCGATTTGCGAGCCGGCCGGTTTGCCGCCCTCACCGCCGACGGCTTGGGCCTGCTGGCACTGAACTATCGCGGCTACGGCGGCTCCAGCGGCCGACCGAGCGAGGACGGCCTCAGGCGCGACGCCGCGGCCGCCCACGAGTTCGCGGCGCAGCGCTATGGCGCCGATCGCATCGTGCTATGGGGCGAGTCGCTGGGTACCGGCGTGGCGGTCGCGCTGGCCGCGGAACGCCCGGTCGCCCGCGTGCTGTTGGAATCGCCGTTCACCTCGGCCGCCGCGGTTGCGTCCTCGGTGTACTGGTTCGTGCCGGTGCGCCTGCTGATGCACGACCAGTTTCATTCCGATCGGCGTATCGCGGCCGTGACGGCGCCCATCCTTGTCCTGCATGGCGAGCGCGACACCGTCGTGCCCATCCGTTTCGGCGAAGCGCTGTTCGAACTGGTGCGCGCGCCCAAACGGTTCATCCGTCTTCCCGCGGCCGGCCACAACGACCACGACGCCCACGGTGCGCTGGAGGCGGTGCGTCCATTCCTTTCGGACGGCGCGCTGAAGTCTTGAGCTGGATGGCGCGAATCAGAACGTCTGGTAGACCTGCCCGAGCCGGCCGCCGACGCGGGCGAAGCCCGCCTTCGCCGGCTCGTAATTCTGCCGGATGTTGAGCGCGCGCGCGTAGGAGCCTGCGGCCTTCTCCTTGTCGCCGAGCCGCTCATAGGCAAGGCCGCGGCTCACCCATGCCTGCAGGTTTGTGGGATCGAGCTGCACCGCATCGTCAAGACTGGCCGCCGCCGACTTGTGATCGTTGATCGCGAGGTAGCTCAAGCCGCGGGAGACGTATGGCTCGGCCTGCTGAGCCGCCAGCCCGATCGCGGTGGTGAAGTCGTCGATCGCGTAATTGTGCTGCTTCTGGGTCTGATAGAGCAGGCCGCGTTGATGATAGGCCTGGGCATCGTCGGGCTTGAGCGCGATCCCCTTGTTGAAGTCCTGGAACGCCTGCATCGCCTGGCCCTGCAGCCGGTAGACGATGCCGCGCCCCACGTAGGCGGGCCCGTAGTTGGCATCGATCTCCAGCGCGCGATTGTAGTCGGCGAGCGCGAGATCGAGCCGCTTGGCCTGCCGCTGCACCAGGCCGCGGTTGGAATAGGCCTGGGCGTAGTTCGGATCGAGGCCGATCGCCTTGTTGAAGTCGGCAAGCGCCTCGTCGTTGCGGCCGGCGCGGCCGAGCACCGTGCCGCGCAGGTTATAGGCCTGCGCGTCGTTCGGGTTGCGCTGGATGACGTCGGTGAGCGAGGCGATGTTGGCCGGTGAAGCGGCCGTGCTGTCGTCCTCGACGGGCGGGCCCGACACAGTCGAGCAGGCGGCAATCGGCAGAGCGAGCGCGACCACCGCACCGAAGGCACGCCATTGTCGCACGCGGATGCCGAGACGTGCCATCGAGTGCCCCGTGGCCGCGCAGGCGGATGTTTCAAGCGCCCCGGGCTTTTGGTTCAGCCGCCGAATGCGGCGATCTTGCGACCGCGATCGGGCCCGCGCGCTTCCCTATCTGGAAGCAGCCGGACCTAGCGGCCGCCACCACCACCAGGGCCGCCACCGCGAGCCGGCACCGTCCTGGGCTTGCTGGGGATGAGGCCTTCGCGCTGGGCGCGCTTGCGGGCAAGCTTGCGGGCGCGGCGGATCGCTTCGGCTTTCTCGCGGGCCTTCTTCTCCGAAGGCTTCTCGTAGTGGCCTCTGAGCTTCATTTCCCGGAAGATGCCCTCGCGCTGCATCTTCTTCTTGAGAGCCTTCAGCGCCTGGTCGACATTGTTGTCGCGGACGAGAACCTGCACGCGCTATCCTCTTGATCGTGATCGTCTATTTTCGACTGAGGGCAAACGGGAATGGCGCGCCGCGCATGCGCCGCTGCTCAGTCGCGCGCGCGTGTAGCAGAACGGATGCCGAAAGTCCACCACCGTCTGCCTAACTTGACCCTCCCCGCTCGGGTTCCGGGATCACGCGTGTCACATGGCCCATCTTGCGGCCATCGCGCACAGCCGCCTTGCCGTAGAGGTGGACCGACACGCCGGGCGCCGCCAGCCATTTGGCATAGTCGGCGACCTCCGCGCCGATCAGGTTGGTCATCTCCACGCGTGCGAGCCGCAGCGGTCTTGCGAGCGGCCAGCCCGCGACCGCGCGGATGTGCTGCTCGAACTGCGACACCGTCGCGCCGTCGAGCGTCCAGTGGCCGGAATTGTGCACGCGCGGCGCGATCTCATTAACCAGAACGGCGTGACCGCCGTGTTCGCGCACCACAAACATCTCGACGGCCAGGACACCGACATAGTCGAACGCGCCCGCGACTCTGCGGGCGATATCGAACGCCGCGGCGGCGACCTCGGGGGTTACATCGGCGGGCGCGCGCGAGACCTTGAGGATGTGATCGCGGTGCTCGTTCTCGGTCACGTCGAAGCATTCGATCTGACCGGCAGCGCTGCGAACGGCCACCACCGAGATTTCCCGTTCGAACGGCACGAAGGCCTCGAGAATCGCCGGCTGCCCGCCGATCGCGCGCCATGCCGCGTCCGGATCGACGCCGTCGCGCAGCATGACCTGGCCCTTGCCGTCGTAGCCGAAGCGGCGCGTTTTCAGGACGGCCGGGCGCCCGATCACATCAACCGCCTGCCGCATCATGCCGGGTGCGTCGATGGCCACGAAGCGGGCGGTTGCGATGCCGAGCCCGGCAACGAAGGTCTTCTCCACCAATCGGTCCTGGGTGGTCGCGAGCACGCGCGGGTCCGGTAGCACCGGCTTGCGCGCCGACAGGAACGTCGCGGTCTCGGCCGGGATGTTCTCGAACTCGTAGGTGACGACATCGACATCGGCGGCGAAGCGATCGAGGGCCTGGGTATCGGTGTAGTCCGCATTGGTCACGCGGTGGACGACATCGAAAGCCGGCGACTGCGGATCGGGCGAAAGCACGTGGCATTTCAATCCGAGCCGCGCCGCCGCGAGCGCCAGCATGCGGCCGAGTTGGCCGCCGCCGAGGATTCCGATCGTGGCATCCGGGCCGAGCGGCGCAGCGTTGCCGGCGCTCACGCCCGCTCCTCGTCGGAAGGCTGTTCAGCGACCGCGTCGGTCTGCCGCTGCCGGAAGGCGTCGAGCCGCGCCGCCAGACCGGCGTCGTTGAGCGCCAGCACGCTGGCGGCGAGCAGCGCCGCATTGATGGCGCCGGCTTTGCCGATCGCAAGCGTGCCGACCGGCACGCCGGCCGGCATCTGCACGATCGCATAGAGCGAGTCGACGCCTTTGAGCGCCTTCGACTCGACCGGCACTCCGAATACCGGCAGCGTCGTCAGCGACGCCGTCATTCCGGGCAAATGCGCGGCGCCGCCCGCCCCCGCGATGATCACCTTAAAGCCCGCGCTTTTTGCCCCCTTGGCGAAAGCATAGAGCCGGTCGGGCGTGCGATGGGCGGAAACGACCCGGGCCTCGTATCCAATCGCCAGGGCATCGAGGGTCTCGGCGGCATGCTTGAGGGTCGCCCAATCCGATTGGCTTCCCATGATGATTGCGACCGGCTGTGCCGCCATGTCCGCTCCGGAAGAGGACCCAATTCGGGCCGCCAAAGGAAGCGGCGGATTATAGAAATGACCTCCTCCGGAGCAAGCACCGGTCATGGCGACGAGCGCGAGCGATGCGGCAATCCAAATTCCCCGGCCTTTCGGATCGTTTTGCCTTGGCTCGCCTAGGCGATAATGTCGGGGGTCAGCTGGTCTTCGACCTGCCTGATCCGGTCTCGCAACTGAAGCTTGCGCTTCTTGAGGCGCTGCACCTGGAGTACGTCGGCGCCGGGTGCGTTGTGCAGGGCCTCGATGGCCGCGTCCAGGTCCCGATGCTCCTGGCGCAGCCGGGCCAGAATGCCTTCGAGCTCCCGTCGTTCCGCGTCGCTCATAGTGGTGGCGGCGTTGGTGGCACGCGATTGCTGGGCGCCAATCCCGGTTTTGCGAAGGATATCACGTTTCCGCGTAGGCCGCCTTACGGCTGTCATGGAATCAGGAATAAACTGTAGTTTTGCTGCAGCGCACAACCGATCTTTCGTCGACTTGAGTCCGGTGCCGTGGCAAAATGGCGGCGTCAGGCTCCAATCTGACGAAGGAGACCAAGAACATGTCCATCCAATCGCATCTTGCGGAACTCGAGCGGCGGCACCGGGCGCTGGAAGATGAGATCACCGACGCGCTGGCGCATCCCTCGACCGACGATCTCACGATCGCCGAGCTCAAGCGCCGCAAGTTGCAAGTGAAGGATGAGATCGCGCGCCTGAAACACGCGGCGTCGCAGACTGTGCACTGACCCCGACGTCGTTAGGACGTCGCGGAATTCCAGGGTATTGAAGGGCCGACGCCGGCTGCGGCGCCCGGCCAAGGTTGGGATATTGCGCCGGCGCTAAGCCGGCGCTTTTGCTTGGGTGCTTCGCATGCACAGGGCGACCAGACGGGCTGCTCTTGCCTTCATCGCCGTATCGATCGCCTGCGGCACTCGACCGGTGGGCGCCCAGGACTACCCGACGCGGCCGATCACACTGGTGGTGCCCTACCCGCCGGGCGGCGGCGTCGATTCGATGGCGCGTGTTGTCGCCGACAAGCTCTCGGCCGCCCTCGGCAAGCAGGTGGTGGTCGACAATCGCGGCGGCGGCAGCGGACTCGTAGGCACGCGCGCGGTCGTCCGCGCCGCGCCCGACGGCTATACGCTGATGCTCGCGCATACCGGTACGATCGCGATCAATCCGTCGCTGTTCGCCAATCCGGGCTTCGACCCGCGCAAGGATTTCGCCCCCATCGGGCTGGTCGCCTCCATGGCGATGGTCCTGGTCGCGCACCCGTCGCTTCCCGCCGGCAACGTCCAGGACGTCGTCGCGCTCGCCAAGAAAGAACCCGGCAAGCTCAACCTTGGCTCCTCGCCGGTCGGTACCGGCTCTTACATGTCGGCCGAGCTGTTCAAGGCCGTGACCGCAAGCCCGATCACGATCGTGCCGTATCGCGGAACCGCGCCGCTGCTCAACGACCTGCTCGGCGGGCACGTGCCGGTCGCGTTCGCGGTAATCCCGCCGGCCTACGGCAATATCCAGAGCGGGCACTTGCGCCCACTCGCCGTAACCAGTCCGACGCGCACCGGCCTGTTACCGAACGTGCCGACGTTCGCTGAGTCCGGCCTGCCGGAATTCGAGGCGGTGATGCGCTACGGCGTGGTGGCGCCCGCCGGTACGCCGCGGTCGATCGTCGAGCGCCTGAACAAGGAATTGCGTGCGGCCCTCACGAGCGCGGACGTGCGCGAGCGCATCGCGGCCGACGGCGGCGACCCGCTGTCGAGCACGCCGGAGGAATACGCCGCCGACATCGATCGCGAGGAAACGAAGTGGTCGGCGCTGGTGCGCAGGCTCGGGCTGAAGGTGGAGTAGATGCACGCATCAAGGCTACTCGTCCGGCTGGCGGCGCTCGCCGCACTGTTCGTGGTCGCGACCGGACCGGTCGCGGCGCAAACGTTCCCGTCGCGGCTGGTCAAGCTGGTCGTGCCGCAGACGCCCGGCGGCGCGACCGATGTGTTTGCGCAAGATCGGTCAGAGCTTGAGCGAGCGCTGGGGACACGCCGTCATCGTGGAGAACCGCGCCGGCGCCGCCGGAACCGTCGGCACCGATTTCGTCGCCAAATCGCCGGCCGACGGCTACACGCTGCTGGTCACCTACGCCGGTTCGCAGGCGATCAACCCGAGCCTCTATGCGAAACTGCCGTTCGATTCGGTGAGGGATTTTCAACCGATCGCGACGCTTGCGGTCACGCCGTTCTTCCTGATCGTCAATCCCAAGGTCCCGGCCAGCGACCTGCGCGAGTTCATCGCGCTGGCGCGCGCGAAACCGGACACGCTGACATATGCATCCTCCGGCAACGGCTCGGTCAACCATCTGCTCGGCGAAATGCTCAAGGCGGAGGCCGGGGTAAAGATCCTGCACGTCCCCTATCGGGGGGTTGCGGCGGCCAACACCGACGTGATCGGCGGCCAGGTCGACGCGGCGTTCTCGAGCGTGCCGTCGGTGCTGCAGATCATTCAGGGCCGGCAGGTGCGCGCACTGGCGGTAAGCAGCGCCAAGCGCATCGCCGCCGCATCCGACGTTCCGACCATCGCGGAGGCGGGCTTCCCGGGCTTCGACGTCAATCCGTGGTGGGGAATTCTTGCGCCCGCCGGCATCGATGCGGCGATCGTGCGCAAGATCAACAACGACGTGGGCGAGATCCTGCGCAGCAAGGAGATGGTCGACTTTCTGGCGACGCAAGGCGCCGAACCGTTCATCACCTCGCCGGACGAGTTTCTCGCGCTGCTGAAGGCCGACATCGAGAGCTGGGCGAAGGTCGTCAAGGCAGCCGGCGTCACGTTGAATTAGCAACACCGGTTGCCGTCATTGCGCGCGAGGTGCGCCTACGCTCCTCGCTATTGACGCGAGCATTCAGCTCTTGCGCAACTCCGCCGCTGCGCGCGCCAGCGCTTCCACGATCCGCGCCTCCGCCTCGGCGTCGTCGCTCAGCCGCTCGGCCGCGACCTCGCGCAGGTTGTCGATCGCCGCATCGATCAGGCGCGACACGCGCGGAGCGGGACGGCCCTCGGCATCGCCGTCGCGCCCGCTGGCGCGCCGCCATTGCGCGACCCGGTCGGCGATGGCACCGAGCCGGTCGAGCAGATCGTCGACGAAATCGCGGTGCTGCTCGAGATAGGCGCGGCCCTCTTCGGTGATGGTGTAGAGCTTCTTGCTGCCCTCGGCCTGCGCGGTGACGTAGCCTGCCTCCTCCAGATAGGTCAGCGTCGGGTAGACGATGCCGGGGCTCGGCGCGTACCAGCCGCCGGTCTTCTCCTCCAGCACCTTGATGATCTCGTAGCCGTGGCGCGGCTGCTCGGCGATCAACGCCAGCGCGATCAGCCGCAGGTCGCCCTGCGCCAGCATGCGCCCGAAGCGCAGCATCTCGCCGCCGCCCATGCCATGGCGGCCTCCGCCCCAGCCGAATCCACCGCCCCGGCGGCCGCGGCGATGGCGGCCGGTGGCCCAGTGGCCGCTCGGTCCACAATGCCCAAACATGATTTCCTCCTGTCGGATTAATAATGATATATCTTACGATAGCACGGATTTGATGTAACGCAAGATATATCTTTGGCGCCGATGCCGACTTTTCGCTATCGGCTTGAACAGGCGGACAAAACCGCCTCAAGATCGCGCCCACGGCTTGAAGATTCACGCAACGGGACGCGGCGCATGCAGGCAGCGGGTTCGTTCGATTACGTCATCGTTGGCGCCGGCACCGCCGGCTGCGTCCTCGCCAATCGCCTGACCGCCTCGGGCCGGCACCGCGTGCTGCTGCTCGAGGCCGGCGGCGAGGACCGCAACATGTGGATTCACATCCCGCTCGGCTACGGGCGATTGTTCAGCAACGCCAAGGTCAACTGGCTCTACCAGACCGCGCCCGAGCCTGAGCTCAACGGTCGCCAGGTGATGCAGCCGCGCGGCAAGGTTTTGGGCGGCTCGAGTTCGATCAATGGCCTGCTCTACGTGCGCGGCCAGCCGCAGGACTTCGACCATTGGCGCCAGCTCGGTAGTGCCGGCTGGAGCTTCGACGATGTCTTGCCCTACTTCCGCAAGGCCGAAGACCAGGCGCGCGGCGCCGACGATCTGCATGGCAGCGGCGGGCCGCTGGCGGTCTCCGACGTCGGCGCGCACCCGCTATGCGACGCTTTCATCGCGGCGGCGGAGCAAGCCGGGTTCGCGCGCAACACCGACTTCAACGGCGCGACCCAGGAAGGCGCCGGCTACTACCAGGTGACGTCGCGCAACGGTCGCCGCTGTTCGACCGCGGTCGGTTATCTGCGGCCGGCGCGCCGTCGGCCCAATCTCGTCGTCGCCGCCGACGCCTTGACGACGCGCATCCTGTTCGAGGGCCGGCGCGCGGTCGGCGTCGAGTACCGGCAGGGCAGCGAGACGCGCGTCGCGCGCGCCGCAGGCGAGGTGATCCTTGCGGGCGGCGCATTCGGCTCACCGCAGCTGCTGCAGCTCTCCGGCGTCGGGCCTGCGCCGTTGCTGCAGGAGCACGGCATCCCGGTCGTCGCCGACATGCCGGGGGTCGGGACGACCTGCAGGATCATTTCCAGGTCCGCTTCGGCTACCGCTGCAGCGAGCGCTGCACCATCAACGACATGATGGGATCGTGGCGCGGCCGGCTCGCGGCCGGCCTGCAGTATGCGCTCGCGCGCAAGGGCTTCCTCACCATCGGGGCAGGCTACGCGGGCGGTTTCTTCAAGACCGATCCGGCCTTGCCGTCGCCCGACGTGCAGATCCATTTCATCCTGTTCAGCGCCGACACGATCGGCCAGAAGCTGCATGACTTCCCGGGCTTCGTCGCGTCGGTCTGTCAGCTGCGGCCCGAGAGCCGCGGGCATGTGCGCATCACATCGGCCGATCCGCGACAGCCGCCCGCCATTCAGCCGCGCTACCTGACGGCGCCCGCCGACCGCGACGTGATTGTCGCCGGGATGCGGCTCTTGCGCCGCGTAATGGCGCAACCGGCGATCCGCCGCTACATCGTCGAGGAGCGCGTGCCCGGCGCGCCGTGCGAAAGCGATGCCGACCTGCTCGGCTATGCGCGCGCGAGCGGCACGACGGTGTTCCACCCGACGTCGACCTGCCGCATGGGCTCCGACGTGACCGCCGTGGTCGACGCGCGCCTGCGCGTGCACGGGCTCGAACGCCTGCGCGTGGTCGACGGCGCGATCATGCCGACGGTCGTTTCCGGCAACACCAACGCGGCGATCGTGATGATCGGCGAGAAGGGCGCCGACATGATCCTTGCGGACGCGGCCGCCGCGCCGGTTTCGGCCGCCGCATAGCGTCGGTCCGCGGCGCCGGGTCGCATAGACGATGACCGTAACCGGCGCCGAGGAATGCTTCGACTACATCGTAGTCGGCGCCGGTTCGGCCGGATGCGTGCTCGCCAATCGGCTGACCGCTTCCGGGCGCCATCGCACGCTCGTGCTCGAAGCCGGCGGCGCGGACCGCAATATCTGGCTGCATATCCCGCTCGGCTATGGGCGTCACTTCACCAATCCGGCCGTCAACTGGCTTTACATGACCGAACCGGAGCCCGATTGCGGCAACCGGCGCATCATCGCGCCGCGCGGCAAGGTTTTGGGCGGGTCGAGCTCGATCAACGGCCTGATCTACGTCCGCGGGCAACCGCAGGACTTCGACCACTGGCGCCAGCTCGGCAACGTCGGCTGGAGCTTCGATGACGTGCTGCCCTATTTTCGCCAGGCCGAGAGCAACGAACGCGGCGCCGATCCCTGGCACGGCGCGGAGGGGCCGCTTGCGGTGTCGGACGCGCGCGACGCCCATCCGCTCGCCGACGCATTCCTAGCCGCCGCCGAACAGTGCGGCCACCGCCGCAACGCCGACTTCAACGGCGCCGCACAGGAGGGTTTTGGGTACTATCAGACCACGACGCGCAACGGCCGCCGTTGCTCGACTGCCCGCGCGTATCTCAAGCCGGCGCGCCGTCGTTCGAACCTCGTGGTAATCCCCTGCGCGCTCGCGACGCGTGTCCGGTTCGAGGAGCGCCGCGCGGTCGGCGTAGAATATCTCGTCGGTGCCCAGCGTCGCACCGCGCGCGCCGCGCGCGAAGTGATCCTCGCGGGCGGCGCCTTCAACTCGCCGCAGCTGTTGCAGCTCTCAGGGCTCGGGCCGGCGGCGCTGCTGCGATCCTGCGGCATCGAAGTGCTTGTCGACCATCCGGGCATCGGCGCCGAACTGCAGGATCACTACCAGGCGCGGCTGGTGTACCGCTGTGCGCAGCCCGGTACCCTGAACGATACGGTCGGCAGCCTGCGGCGCCGGCTCGCCGCGGCACTGCGCTACGGCGTCATGCGCCGCGGCATGCTCACGGTGCCGGCCATCGTTGCGGGCGGGTTCTTCCGCACCGACCCGGCGCTCGCGACGCCCGACCTGCAGGGATCGATCGCGCTGTTTTCGGCCGACGAGGTCGGCGACAGGCTGCATTCGTTCTCCGGCTTCACCGGCATTGCCACGCTGCTGCGACCACAGAGCCGCGGCCACGTGCGCATCAAATCCGCCGACCCGCGCGACCCACCCCTGATCCAGCCGCGCTACCTCTCCGCCGAACGGGACCGCGTCACCATCCTGGCCGGGTTCAAGGCACTGCGCCGCATCTTTGAGGCGCCCGCGATGGCGCGCCATGTCGCAGCCGAGCATGAGCCCGGCCCGCAATGTCAGAGCGATGCCGATCTCATCGACCACATCCGCCGTCGCGGCCTCACCGTCTTTCACCCGACATCGACCTGCCGCATGGGCACGGACTCAACCGCCGTGGTCGATGCGCGGCTGCGGGTGCATGGGGTCGAGGCCTTGCGGGTAATCGACGCCTCGATCATGCCGACGGTCGTTTCCGGCAACACCAACGCGGCCACCATCATGATCGCCGAGAAGGGCGCCGACATGGTTTTGGCCGACGCTTGTGCGTAGTCCGGAAAGTGGGGCCGATGGAACACTTCTGTTTCAGACTCGGGCCGGCGGTGCAGTTGCGGATTCGATCGCGACCGGCGAGCAGCGGCAACGCGAAATCGTAAGGGCTGTCCCGGGGCGCCTATGTTTCTTTCGCCATCTCGCGCAGCTTGAATTTCTGGATCTTGCCGGTCGAGGTCTTCGGCAGCTCGGCGAATACGATATGGCGCGGCACCTTGTAGCGCGCGAGGTTGTCGCGGCACCAGGCGACCAGCTCGTCGACGGTGGCGCTCTGGCCCGGCTTGAGCTCGACGAAGGCGCACGGCGTCTCGCCCCACTTGTCGTCGGGCTTCGCCACCACGGCGGCAGCCTGCACGGCCGGATGCTTGTAGAGCGCGTCCTCGACCTCGATCGAGGAGATGTTCTCGCCGCCCGAGATGATGATGTCCTTGGAACGGTCCTTGAGCTGGATGTAGCCGTCCGGATGCATGACCCCGAGATCGCCGGAGTGGAACCAGGCGCCGGCAAACGCCGCGTCGGTCGAGGCCTTGTTCTTGAGGTAGCCTTTCATCACCACATTGCCGCGGAACATGACCTCGCCCATGCTCTCGCCGTCGCGCGGCACCGGCTTCATCGTCTCCGGGTCCATCACGTCGAGCGCTTCCAGCGGCACGTAGCGCACCCCTTGCCGCGCCTTCTTGGCGGCCTGCGCGGTTCCGTCGAGCGCGTCCCAGTCGCGGTGCCAGTCGTTGACCACGGCCGGGCCGTAGGTCTCGGTCAAGCCGTAGAGGTGCGTGACGTTGAAGCCCGCATCCTTCATCGCCGCCAGAACCGCTTCCGGCGGCGGCGCCGCCGCGGTGAAGAACTCGATCACGTGCGGCAACGGCTGCTTCTCGTCGGCCGGCGCGTTGAGCAGCGTCGCCATCACGATCGGCGCGCCGCACAGGTGCGTCACTTTGTGACGCGCGATCAGATCGTACATCTGCCTCGCGCGCACCTGCCGCAGGCAGACATGGGTGCCGGCGCCGACCGAGATCGACCACGGAAAGCACCAGCCATTGCAGTGGAACATCGGCAGCGTCCACAGGTACACCGGGTGCTTGCCCATGCCGCAGGTGACGACGTTGCCGATCGCCAACAGGTAGGCGCCGCGGTGGTGGTAAACCACGCCCTTGGGATCGCCGGTGGTGCCGGACGTATAGTTGAGCGAGATCGCGTCCCACTCGTCGTCCGGCATCTTCCAGGCGAATTCCGGATCGCCATCGCGGATGAAGTCCTCGTATTCGACCTCGCCGAGCCGCTCGCCGGGCCCGGAATATTCCGAGTCGTCGTAGTCGATGACGAGGGGCTTCGCCTTGGCGAGCGTGAGCGCCTCCTTGATCACCGGCGAGAACTCGCGGTCGGTGATCAGGATCTTGGTCTCGGCATGGTCGAGCGTGAACGCCAGGATCGCTGCGTCGAGCCGGGTGTTGAGCGTATTGAGCACCGCCCCGGTCATCGGCACGCCGTAGTGCGCCTCCAGCATCGGCGGGGTGTTGGCGAGCATCACCGAGACGGTGTCGCCGCGCCTGATGCCGCGTCGGGCGAGCGTGGATGCGAGCTTGCGGCAGCGCGCGTAGAGCTCGGCATAGCTGCGGCGGAGCGGCCCATGCAGCATCGCCACCTGATCGGGAAATGTCGCAGCCGCGCGCTCCAGCAACGTCAGCGGGGTAAGCGGCTGGAAGTTCGCCGGGTTCTTGTCGAGATCGATATCGTAGGGCGTTGCACTCACGGTCGTCTGTCCCAACTTGGATGCCGGATGACCAGCCTAGCCGAGCGGCCTAGCGGCCATCAATTGCCGGCATCCGGCCTTCGATCGCGATGCGCGGCGGCAAGGGGACGTTCCTCTCGGCCAGGACGGCGCGCAGGCGACCCGGATAGTCGGTGATGATCCCATCGACCCCGATGGCGAGCAGCTGCTCCATGTCGGTCCGCTCGTTGACGGTCCATGGGATCACCTGGAGGCCCGCGGCTTTGGCCTCGCTCACCGACGCCGGCGTCAGGTCCCGATAGGCCGGCGACCACACCGCGCAGCCGGCGGCTGCAACCAGCCGCGGCGTCGAGCCGGCGAGGTCGTGGACGTCGAGGCCGGCGGTCCAGGGCGAGGGCCCCGCTCCGCCGCGTGCCAGCGTATCGAAGCCCGGGCGCTCGGAGGTCAGGCAGACGCGCGCGATTTCGGGAGCGATGCGGGCGAGCGCCGCCAGCGTGCGCCAGTCGAACGACTGCACGGTGACGCGTTCGGTCAAGCCGGCCGCGCGCACGGCGGCTGCGACCGCCGTCGCAAAGGTCTCGGGATCCGGTGCGTCGCCGCCCGAAGTCGGCGTCAGCTTGGTCTCGATGTTGAAGCGCACGTGGCCCGCGCGCATGTCGCGGGCGAGCTCAAAGACCTCCGAGAGCGTCGGGACACGCGCGCCGCCGACGGCCCGCTGCTCCGGGAAAATCTGTGCGTAGCGCGTCCCCGGCTTGAGCCGGCCGACGTCGTAGCGCTTGAGCTCGGCGAGTGTCAGCCTACGCAGCGCGGGCCCGCGCAGCGACAGGAAATCGCCGTCGGGGTTGCGCGTGGTGTCGGGATTGAGCCAGAGATCGTGGTGCACGACCAGGACGCCGTCGCGCGTCATGCCGAGGTCGAGCTCGAGCGTGGTGACGCCGATGGCGAGCGCGGTTGCGAACCCTGCGAGCGTGTTCTCCGGTGCCAGTCCGCGCGCGCCCCGGTGCCCCTGGAGATCGAACGCCGCAGCCGGAGCGGTCAACGCGCAGCAAAACAGCGTCGTTGCCAGTGCGCGTCGCATTGCTCACAATACCCGCAAACCAGGGAGAAGCACCATGGAAGCTCGTGCGGAGAGCCGCTACCACGAGGTCTACGGGCGCGCCATGCGGGACCCGGAAGGTTTCTGGGCGGAAGCGGCGCAGGCGATCGACTGGTACCAGCCCGCTGCAAAGGTGTTCGATCCGTCGGCCGGCGTCTACGGCCGCTGGTTCGTCGGCGCCACCTGCAACACCTGCTACAACGCGCTCGACCGCCACGTCGCCGGCGGCCGTGGGGCGCAGACCGCGCTGATCTACGACTCGCCGGTCACCGGGACGCAGCGCCGGTTCACCTATGCCGAGCTGCTCGACGAGGTGAAGACCTTCGCGGCGGTGCTGCGCGACTTCGGCGTCGTGCAGGGCGATCGCGTCCTCCTCTACATGCCGATGGTGCCGGAGGCCGCGATCGCGATGCTCGCATGCGCGCGCCTCGGCGCGATCCACTCGGTGGTGTTCGGCGGGTTCGCGGCGAAGGAGCTTGCGACCCGCATCGACGATGCCCGGCCGAAGATCATCCTCTCAGCGAGCTGCGGCATCGAGGTCGGCCGCGTGGTTCCCTACAAGCCGTTGCTCGACGAGGCGATCCGGCTGGCCGCGAAGCCGAAAGCCTGCATCATCCTGCAGCGCCCGCAGGCGGAAGCCCAGTTCACCAGCCGGGACTACGATTGGGCGGAGTTGCTTGCAGACGCGAAGGCTGCCGGTAAGAGCACCGAGTGCGTGGCGGTCGCCGCCACCGATCCGCTCTACATCCTCTACACGTCCGGAACGACCGGCATCCCGAAGGGCGTGGTGCGCGACAACGGCGGCCACATGGTCGCGCTGAAATGGTCGATGCACGGCCTCTACGGGATCGAGCCCGGCGAGACCTGGTGGTGCGCCTCCGACGTCGGCTGGGTGGTCGGCCACTCCTACATCGTCTACGCGCCGCTGCTGCACGGCGCGACCTCGATCCTGTACGAGGGCAAGCCGGTCGGCACACCGGACGCGGGCGCATTCTGGCGGGTGATCTCGGAGCACGGCGCCGTCGCCCTGTTCACCGCGCCGACCGCCTTCCGCGCCATCAAGAAGGAGGATCCGCAAGGCACGCATGTCGCCAAGTACGATCTGGCCAAGTTCCGCACGCTGTTCCTGGCCGGCGAGCGCGCCGACCCGGACACGATCAAATGGGCCGAGAGCCTGCTGCAGGTGCCGGTGATCGACCATTGGTGGCAGACCGAGACCGGCTGGTGCATCGCCGGCAACCCGATGGGGCTGGGGCAGCTGCCGGTGAAGCACGGCTCGCCCACGGTCGCCATGCCGGGCTACCAGGTCGACATCGTCGATGAGGCGGCGCGCGCGCTGCCGGCCGGCACGATGGGCTCGATCGTGATCAAGCTGCCGCTGCCGCCCGCGTGCCTGCCGACCCTGTGGCAGCAGGACGGGCGCTTCCGTGACGGCTACCTCGCCGAGTTCCCCGGCTACTACAAGACCGCCGATGCCGGCTTCAAGGACGAGGACGGCTACCTCTACATCATGGGACGCACCGACGACATCATCAACGTGGCCGGACATCGGCTTTCGACCGGCGGCATGGAGGAGGTGCTTTCGTCGCACCCGGACGTCGCCGAGTGCGCCGTCATCGGCATCAAGGATGAGCTCAAGGGCGAGGTGCCGTGCGGTTTCGTCGTGCTCAAGGCCGGGGTGGCGCGCGCCCCCGACGAGATCGAGCGCGAGATCGTCGCATTGGTGCGCGAGAAGATCGGACCGGTCGCCGCCTTCAAGCTCGCCATGACGGTGCCGCGCCTGCCCAAGACCCGCTCCGGCAAGATCCTGCGCGGCACCATGAAGAAGATCGCCGACGGCGAGCCGTGGACGATGCCGGCCACGATCGACGACCCGGCGATCCTCGACGAGATCGGCGGCGCGCTGAAGGGCAAGGGGGTGGGCGCCTAGATGACGAACGGTGCCAGCGAGCGGTCACGCTGGGCGTACCGAGATGGTGGAGATCGCATTTCCCCTTGAGGTCGTGGTCGAAGGCACTCCCGTCTCGCATCAAGCCAAGCTTCCTCGCTCTGTCCAGAGGTGGCAGACCAGGATCATCGATGCAAGTCGCCCGTTGTTGCCGGAGGGGCACTTTGCGAGTGAGGAGCCTCTTGCGGTCACGATCTTTTATTTTCCTCCGACCGAGATGCAAGGAGACCTCGACAATATCGTGCAGCCCATCCTGAACGCATTGAAGAGGCACATCTATATGGACGACCACCAGATTCAGCGAATTCTGGTGCAGAAATTCGAACCCGGAAACGTTTTTGAGTTCAATTCACCCAGTCCCGCCTTGGTCGACGCCCTAAACAAGCCGAAACCGGTGCTCTCCGACGATCCGTTCGAGGACTTGGCATGACTCTTTCCGAGACACGCGAAAGCGACGTGCTAGAGCACCTGTTGCCGCAGTATCAGGCGGATGGCTATGACGTCTACGTCAACCCGTCGCCTTCAATCCTTCCTCCGTTCATGCAGGGTTACCGCCCAGACGCCATAGCGGTGAGACCTGACAAGAAGGTCGCGATTGAAATCGTGCGCTCCGCGCGCACCGGAAGCGGCAAAACTGAAGCGCTGCAGTCGTTACTTGCTGACCACCCCGACTGGGAATTGCGCGTCGTATACGTCTCCCCGCTTTCTTCACAGGGAGCCCTCGAAATCGCGTCGCAGGCTACCATTGCGAATGCAATTCAAGTCGTGCTCGAGCTGAAGGACGAGAGCCGCTACCTACCGGCTCTCATGATGGCGTGGGCGACACTGGAGAGCATCGGGCGTGCGTTACTCCCTGATCGATTCAGCCGACCACAAACTCCGGCTAGGCTCATCGAAGTGTTGGCCTCTGAAGGTTATCTGGCACCCGACGAAGCTGACGCGTTGCGAGCCTTCATCCCACTCCGCAATGCGGCAGTTCACGGCGTTCTTGAACCGGCGATAGATGAAAAGCAGCTGAAGTCCCTTGTTGGCGTATTGCGAAATTTGGTTGAGTTCCTGCCCAAGGAAACGACACCCACGCGGCCCTGAACGCCGACTGGCCGGAAGACCGTAGCTCGGATTGTCTGGCGCTCTTGCAGCGGAATGCCGCGTTGTCGGCCGACAGCGACAGGTCTAAGCTTGCCCCCAATAACAACCAACGCTCGGAGGGAACACCACACACCCCAAGCGCAAGGAGGAGCACCATGGGTAGTTGGCTGAGCGAACGTGAGCAGCGGCTGGTCGCGGGTGCCGAAACGGCGTCGGCCGCAACGCCGATACCGACCCAGATCGTATCGAATGGCGAATACTTTCCGCCGCCGCAGAGCGAGACCCAGAAGCGCGTCGAACGGCGCATCTACGAACTGGCCGACGACAACGGCAAGCGATTGGGCTTGAGCCGCCGGCAATTCATGCAGACGAGCTGCGGCATGGCCGCGGCCTTCCTGGCGATGAACGAGGTCTATGGCGGCAACGTGTTCCAGGTCGCCTCCGCCGAAGCCCGCGAGCCGGAGCTGACGCGGGCGCGCGCGCAAAGCCTCTCCGGGCAGTTCGTCTTCGACGTGCAGACGCACTTCGTGCGCGACGACTTCGACCACAAGGAGCTGCTCGGGCTCGCGCAGTTCGCCGCCCAGCACTGGAACCCCGCGCTCAAGGGCGATGACACCTCGCTCGTGCGCTACAAGTTCCAGAACTACGTCAAGGAAGTCTATTACGACAGCGACACCAACATCGCGCTGCTCTCGGGCGCGCCGTTCGACGATCCCTCGTGGTGGCTCCTGTCCAACGAGCAGATCGTGCGGGCGCGCGAGGTGATCAACGATTTCGCCGGCTCGCGGCGGCTGCTGGCGCACACCGTGATCACCCCCAAGCAACCCGGCTGGATGGAGGAGGTCGACAAGGCGATCGCGGTCTACAAGCCGGACTCGTGGAAGTCCTATACGATCGGCGACCCGCTGGCGCCGTCGAAGTTTCCGTGGCGGCTCGACGACGAGCAGGTGATGTATCCGTTCTACGAGAAGGCCGTGAAGGCCGGCATCAACATCATCTGCATCCACAAGGGCCTGTTGCCGGCCGACTACGAGAAGGCGTTCGCCGGCGTGTGGGAATACGCGACCGCCTGGGACATCGGCAAAGCCGCCAAGGATTGGCCGCAGATGACGTTCGTGGTCTATCACTCGGCGCTGCGTGCCTTCCTGGAGCTGCCGGACCAGGCCTGGGCGGAGTTCGAGCAGAGCGGTCGCATCAAATGGGCGACCGATCTTGCGGAGATTCCGCAAAAATTCGGCGTCAACAACGTCTACGCCGAGCTCGGCACGTCGTTCGCCAATTCGGCGGTCGCGCATCCGAAGTTCTCGGCCGCGCTGGTCGGCACGCTGGTCAAAGGCATGGGCGCCGACCATGTGCTGTGGGGCACCGACTCGGTGTGGTACGGCTCGCCGCAATGGCAAATCGAGGCGATGCGGCGGCTGGAAATCCCCGACGACATGCAAAAGAAGTACGGCTTCGCGGCGCTGGGCGACGCCAACAGCGCGACCAAGCAGATGATCTTCGGCACCAACGCGGCGCGCCTCTATGGCCTCAAGCTCCGTGCGGCCGAAGCGGCGCCGATGCCGGCCTATTCGGCGGACCGGCTGGCAAAGCTCAAGGGCGAGTATGAGCTCGCCGCCAAGGAACCGTCGAACCTTCGCTATGGCTACGTGCGCGCCGGGTGAGCGCGTCGCCCGCATCCCGGACGCCGCCTGAGGCGGCGGCCGGGATGACAGCCGCCGAAGCAGCGCAGCCGTCGTCCTGACGGAGTGCCGATGCCCGCCGTACCCACCGCCGCGCTGCCTTCCGGCGAGACGGTGCCGGCGCTCGGGCTCGGCACCTATGGGATGGGCGAGGACCCGCGCAAGCGCAAGGCCGAGATCGCAGCCTTGCGGCTCGGCCTCGACCTCGGGATGACGCTGATCGACACGGCCGAGATGTATGCCGACGGCGGCGCCGAGAAAGTGGTCGCGCAGGCGATCGCCGGCCGGCGCGACGAGGTGTTCATCGTCACCAAGGTCCTGCCCGAGCATGCGGCGCGCCGCGCCGTGAGCGCCGCGTGCGAGCGCAGCCTGAAGCGGCTCAAGACCGACCGCATCGACCTCTACCTGCTGCACTGGCGCGGGGAGACGCCGCTCGCCGAGACCGTCGACGCGTTCGAGGCGCTGGTGCAGGCGCACAAGATCCGCCACTGGGGCGTGAGCAATTTCGACGGCGACGACATGCAGGAACTCAACCGGCTTGCCGCCGGCCGGTTGGCGGCCGCCAACCAGGTGATGTACAACCTCGTCCGCCGCGGCATCGAATACGACCTGATGCCCTGGTGCCGTCGCCGGCACATTGCGGTCATGGCCTACTCGCCGCTGGACGAGGGCCGGCTCGTGCGCTCGCGCAAGCTCAAGCCGATCGCGGCGCGGATCGGCGCGACGCCGGCGCAGGTCGCGCTCGCTTGGCTCCTGCGGCACAAGGGCGTCATCGCCATTCCGAAAGCGGCCCGCGTTGCGCACGTGCAGGATAACCATGCGGCGCTCGCCCTGCGCTTCACGCGCGCGGACCTTGCGGCGCTCGATGCCGCCTTCCCGCCGCCGGCCCGGAAGCTGCCGCTGGCGACGTCGTAAGCCTGGCGGGACAAAAGGTCCGGCCGCGGCGGGCTACGGCGTGTGCTCATAAGATCGCGATTGGTGCAGCGAGCTGATCAATGTCCACTTTGCTCCACCTTGCGGAATCAAGTCGGACATCTCCCGAGGTCCGGGAAGGGCCGGGGCTCGGAAGTGGCGACAACGTCCGAGCTATCCGACCCTAACGAGGTTCTGGTTCGGCAATGGTCCGCCGGGAAATTGTGCGAGCTTGCCGCCGATCGCGAGTGGACCAAGGTCGATACCGGCGAATCCGAGGCGATCGATCAACGCTCCTACCTCTGCCTTCGCGGCGCTGTCATCGCCAGAGTAGAACAGCACGCGACGACCACCGTCCGCCCGTGGATCGCTCGCCAGTATGTCCGCCCTCAGATGGTTGAACGCCTTCACGAGGCGCGCGCCAGTCACCAGGTCGGCGACCACCTGGCTTGAAATACGGCCGTGCAAATCGACCGGCTTGAAGAGCGGGGCTTCGATCGGATTGTTGGCGTCGATGACGATCCGTCCACCCCAAGCCGGCAGCCGCCCAACCGCCGCCGGCAGTTTCGACCAGTTGACCGCGATCAGGACGATGTCGGCGCTGGCAGCTTGCTCGCGCGTTCCGGCCTTGATGACGGGGCCCAGGGCGGCAACGGCCTCCTTGAGCGAGTCAGGCCCTCGGCTGTTGGCAATGGTCGCGGCGATTCCGGCTCGCGACAGGGTCTTTGCGACGACGAGGCCGATGCTGCCTGCTCCAATGATGCCAATGCTCATGGCCATGTCCGTTCTCTGCAATGCTTTACGGCTTCGGCGCGGCCGGAAGCGCGCCGAGTTGCTGCATGAGAGAGAAGAGATTGGCCACGCCCCAGTGCTCAGCGATCTTGCCTTCGCGCACGCGCATCACGTCCACGGTCTCGAACTGGATTTTGCGACCAGTTGGTGCGATGCCGAAGAATTCGTCCTTGTGCGTGCCATGGTAGGTTTTGTACGTCGTGACCCGATCGCCATCGGCAAGCTGCCAGTGGATGTCCGCGTGGAAGTCGGGAAAGGCAGCGCGCAGTACCCTGTAGAGTTCGCGCGCGCCGGCCTTGTCGGGCGTGCGTCCCGGCTGCGGGGTATGGTCGAGAAAATCGTCGGCGAACAATTCCTCGAACACCTCGAAATTCCCGCCGCCTTGCACTTCCTCGGTGTTGCGTCGAACGACCGCTTTCGCGGCTTCGCTCACACTGTTCCTAGTCATGGCGTTGCTCCACTCAATGAAGGATGCTCGATGTAGGGTACGGCTGCGACTTCACGCGGCAACGCCGGTGGCTTGGCCGAGAAGCTGCAGCTCCCACGCGAAGGCGGTTCCGGTCGCGCCGGTGTGAGGCAGAACCAATTCGCCAAGCGCCTTCGCGGTGTCCTGGCGAACCCAGTCGCGTTGCCATTCGCTTGCGACCGCCAGCCAGTTCATCGGCGTAATGCCGGCCATCACCATGCGGCGCACGCCCATCTCGTGCGCCTCGACGCTGACGCCTCCCGACGCGTCGGTGACGGCGTAGACCTCATAACCCTCGCCGGCGGCCTGGATCGCCGGCATGGCGAGGCAGATTTCGGTCCAGAGGGCTGCCATGACTAGCTTCTTGCGGCCGGTCTTCTTCACCGCGTCGACAACCCGCGCGTCTTCCCAGGTGTTGATCCAGGTCCGGTCGATAGGTTTTTGATCAGGGAAGAGCTCCTGCAATCCCGTGATGAGCCTGCCGCCGCGGTCTTCCACCACCGTGGTCAAGATCGTCGGGACATTGAAAACCTTCGCCGCCTTCGCGAGCCCGATGACGTTGTTGACGATCATCATCGGCTCATGGCTGTGCAGGTTGGCGAACTGGAAGGGCTGGTGATCGATCAGAATGAGCACCGATTCTTGCGGGTTGAGAAGTGCGTTGCGGCCGTTCTTGAAGGGGGCTGGCATTGTCATGTCCGTCGCTCCGTGCGTCGCTCAAGCGGGAGATGCCCGACGAATTGGCCTTAGATTAGCCCGGAATGGATGGAATGACTTTCAAGCATCTGTTGAAGGTCGCCCGTCTGGAAACTCTCGCCAACCTCGAATCGTTCGTCCGCAGCGCCGAAACCGCCAGTTTTTCGGCCGCGGCACGTCGGCTCGCCCTGACGCCGGCGGCAGTCAGCCGGAACGTGGCGACGCTGGAACGCAATCTCCGTGTCCGGCTGTTTCACCGGAGCACACGCAAGCTGACCCTCACGGACTCCGGTGAGCGATTCCTGCTCGCCATCAAAGGCAATTTGGAGGAGCTCCAGCAGGCGATTTCGGGCTTGGCGCCGGATGGGGACGAGCCGGCGGGCGTGCTCAAGGTGAGCATGGGCCTGAACTTCGGTGCGGATTACATCCTCCCGCTGCTGCCAGCGTTCCTCACCCGCTATCCCGGCATCCGTCCTGACTGGCAGTTCACCCCGCGGCAGATCGATTTGATCGCGGAAGGATTTGATGCGGCCATAGGTGGTGGCATTGAATGGTCGCCCGCCGTCGTATCGCGCGTTCTTGCGCCTTTGCACCTGGTCGCGGTCGCCTCGCCTGCATACCTCAAGAACCGCACTCCGCCCACCGATCCAACTGGCATTGCGACTTTGGACGGAATCGCATGGCGTTCATCACGCACCGGCCGGATTCGCGAGCGCGTTATGCGCAATGCTGAAGGCGCGGCAGTCCCCGTGAAGCTGAAGGAAACGATCGTTCTCGACGATCCTGAAGCGGCCTGCCGGGCTGCATTGCTCGGTCTCGGCGTGACGTTGATAGCTGTGTGCCACGCGCTACCACATTTGGAACGCGGTGCACTGGTGCGCGTCGCACCCCAATGGTACAGCGACGGTGGGCCGATCTCCATCTATTACGCGAGCCGCACGCTGCTGCCTTCAAAGACGCGTGTCTTCGTCGATTTTGTTGTTGAGGCATTTAAGCGTGACCGCCTGGCCGAACGCTTTGCCGGGAGCTTGGGTTAGAGTTCGGAAGCTGCCGACCGAAACCCATGGCGACGGACACCACGCCCTCCTGCCGACCAAAAGATCGACGATGTGTCCGATCTTCTGGTCGCCCGGGTCGTAGACATTCTGCCGAGTTGGCGACCGTGGTGCTGTCGGCCGGCAAAGCGGCGAGCAACCGCGCGCCTTCCGGCGGCCGTGCCGTTGCGGCCGTGCCGACCAGAACGGCGAACACCGCCGGCGACGACAGGCTTGCCCCTTCTCGTTCGCGTCGCGTGCGGAACCGGTTCGACCAAGCACATGGGCAGGATGATCGGCGTTGGCGGGCGTCAAGATCGCGACGCGCCGCGATCTCGGCTGGACCCACGCGAGAGCGCTTGCGTCACCTGTGCGGCCGCCGCGACGCCGGTGCGGTATGCGCCATGGGCGGTCGAGAAGTCGTGCGCGGAAGCGGCCTCGCCGGCGAAGAACAGCCGGTCGTCGACCGGGGAGGCGAGCGCGGCGCGGGCATCGGCCTTGCCGGGCAGCGCGCACGAGTAGGAGCCGCAGGCGAACGGATCGCGGCCCCAGGCCGAGACTGCGAGCGGTGCGAGGCGTTTGCGGATGCCGTTTCCAAGCTGGGCGGCGAGCTGGTCGAACGCGAACGCCGCCACCGCGGCATCGCCTTGCGCCTCCAGCGCGCGCGCGAGCGCGCCGCCGAAATAGCCTTCGATCACCGGCACGCCGAACGGCCGCAGGTGATAGCTGCCGGTCTTGGCGCGGTCGATCGCGCCGTACACACGCCGTTCGCGCGGCAGGTCGTCCGCTGCGTCGACCTTCAGGAACAGCTTGTTCGCCAACCCGAGCGGCAACGCCGCGGCGGCGGCCACCTTGTCCGGGAGCGCGGGGCGGAAGGACAGGCCGCCCGCGGCAAGGACATCCGTCGGCACCGTGACGACGACGGCGCGGGCCGTGATCGCGCCATGCCGCGTCTCGACGCGCACGCGCGTGCCGGTGTGATCGATCACGGTTGCCGGGCAATTGAGCGTAACGTCGAGGCCGGCGCCGTAGGCGGCGACCAGCGCGCCGTAGCCTTGTCGAACCCGCCAATTGACGCCGGTTTCATGATAGCGGGCGAAATCGCGCGCCGAGACGCGGTCGAGCTCGACGCCGTTGATGTAGGTCGAGAGCGCGTTGAGAAGCGGGTTCCAGCGGCTTACCGGTTCGAGCAGCTCGGCAGCGGCACGGTCGGGCTCGACCTCGCCGACCGCGTCAAGACGCGCGTAGAACCGTTCCAGCGCGGCACGGAACTCACGCTGGTCCGCCGCCGGGAAGCCGATGGCCTCGGTCCGCCGGGCCCACGGCGGCGGGGTTTCGTCGAGCGCAAAGCCGAGCTCGGGCGCGATCCTGGCCCACTCGTTCGCGTCGGCCGAGTGCAGCCAGCCGCAGCCGAGATCGAGCGGATAGCCGGACACCGCGACGGTCCAGGCGCGGCCGCCAAGCCGGCCGCGCGCTTCCAGTACCCGCGCCGTGAGCTTCGCCTCGACGAGGTGCCGGGCGGCCGCCAGCCCGGCTGCACCCGCTCCCACCACGACGACATCCACGTCATGCATTCGGCATCACCTAATTTCAGGCGCTCCCCTATGCCAGGGCGTGTAACTCATAGCGCGCAGCCATAGTCGTATGATGCAAGCTGGATGAACGCTATTGGCGGCGAGGGCTCCGGTCGGCGTCGTGGCCACGGTCGGGCGGCAGCATTGTTCCGGACTTCACGCGAGACCAGAGTTTGCTTGCGGAGCCGCCGGTCAGACATGCCCTATTCGGAACGAAGGCATCTCGCGGTCTCACTGACAATTTCGCGCAGCCACCGATGCGCGGGCTGATTGTCAAGCCAGCGCGGCCAGATCATCGCGGTCTCCAGTGTCGGCGATGAGTGCGGCAATTTGCGAATCACGAGAGGACGATAACGGACCAGTTCTTCCGCGACGCGCCGTTGAAGCACCGACACCATATCCGACGTAACCAGAATGCGCGCCGCAGAGAGGAAGGGCGCGCGCAATTGCACCTGGCGCGTCATTTTATGCCGAGCGAGGGCCCGATCGACGAAATCCGTGGCATACGGAACCGACGAAATTTCCAGGTGCCGCAACGCGGCAAATTGATCTATCGACAGTTCGCTTGCGCCTGCTGCCGGGTGCCCCTTGCGTAGGACCGCAACGAAATCGTCGTGCAACAATGACAGGCGCGAAAATCGCTCTCCCTGGTCCGACCAAGGGCCAATTGCCAAGTCCAGCTCACCGTGATCAAGCCGATCGAGAATGTTGAGCGTACCGCTTGGTCGAACGTCAAGCCTCACCCCTGGGGCAAGCTTGCTGACCCGCACGGCTAGCGGTCCGACCAATACAATCGCTGAATAGTTGTCCGCCGCAATGCCGAAGCGTCTCGTCGCCTCAGCCGCAATGAATTGAGTGGGCTCAAGCGAGTGCTGCAGTCCGTCGAGCGCCGCTCTGACAGGCAATGCAAGTTGCTCGGCCCGCGGAGTCGGGAGCATGCCTCTAGGGCTGCGGATGAATAGATCGTCTTTCAACATGTGACGAAGTCGAGTCAGAGCGTGACTCATCGCGGGCTGGCTTAGACCAAGATGCTGGCCAGCGCGCGTCACATTCCGCTCGCGCATCACCGTGTCGAAGACAACGAGCAGGTTGAGGTCAATCGCGCCCAATTTCACGCTGGGTGCCGGCATGCAAACCTTCACCTCTCGAGATGCATGCTGTGCATGTAGCAATGCAGGGAATGCATTTCCAGCATGCCGATGATCGGCCTTATATGGACGGGGCAGGCAGCCCTCTCGGTTCAAACAGTTGAGCTTGCAGTAACCGTATCGTGTCCGCCCAGCGGGCGAGAAGGCAAGTCATGTCTGACGGCGAGCACAGCTCCCATCCAGCCAACCCTTCCGCATTTGAGGTCGGGTCTTCGCACGGCGGACGGTCAGTCGGCGAAATCGGAAATAGCGGTCTTGGTCACATGGGGACGACGAAGACCGCCGCAGCGCTTGAAACTCGGAACCTGTCTCGCGCCGTCGAGGGCAAGGTTCTGGTTAGCGATGTGTGCGTGCAGGTGCGGCCCGGCGAGGTGATGGCCGTGGTCGGCCCGAGCGGGGCTGGCAAGTCATCGTTTTTGCGGCTGCTCAACCGACTCGATGAGCCGACCGGCGGTACTGTCCTCCTCAACGGACAGGACTACCGGACGCTGCCGCCGCGGGAATTGCGCAGGCGCATCGGCATGGTGATGCAGATGGCGTACCTGTTTCCCGGAACGGTGGCTGCAAACATCGGCTTTGGACCCCGGCAGCGCGGCAAGATCCTAGCGACCGATGATGTTGCCGCGCTGCTCGAACGCGTCGGCCTGCCCGGCTATCAGGATCGCGACGTGGGCACGCTCTCCGGCGGCGAAGCGCAACGCGTTTCAGTGGCGCGCACGCTGGCCAACGCTCCGGAGGCGCTGCTGCTGGATGAGCCGACCTCGGCCCTTGACGAGAATTCGGCGCGAGGAATCGAGGAGCTTGTGCTCAGTATCGTCCACGAGCGGCGGATGACGTGTGTGATTGTCACGCACAACAGGTACCAGGCTGCTCGCATGGCGGATCGGACCATGGTCCTCGAAGCCGGCAAGCTGGTCGCAGTCGGCCCCACGAATGAGGTGTTACATGCTGACTGAACTGATCAACAGCCTGGGCAGCGAAATCAGCTTGGGCATCGCCCAGGCGGCGGGTGCCGTCGCGCTTTGCCTCGGTGTCGTGGCTCTGTGCCGCCGATTCGGGGTGGCTGTTGAGCGAGAGGCCATAAGCTCGATGGCGCGGGGGCTGGTGCAGATGGTCGCCGTGGGAACGATCCTGGCGCTGCTGCTGCAAGGCAGTCTGCTGATCGGCGTCCTCATTCTCTTGGGCATGACGTTTGCCGCGGCCGTGACTGTCTCGCGCCGCCTTCCGGACATCGAAGGCTCACTGCTGCTCTCGTTCTACGCCATCGCCGCCGGGGCGGGCGTGGTCGTCGTCGCAATGCTTGCAACCGGGGCGCTCCAGACCCAGCTCTCGATGCTGGTGCCTGTCGGCAGCATGATCATTGCCAATGCCATGAACGCCAGTGCGCAAGCGGCCGAGCGTTTCAGGGCCGAGGTGACGGCTCATGTAGGCCAGATCGAGGCGGGCCTCGCACTCGGTGCCGACCCGGTCGCGTCCGTTGCGCCCCATGTTCGGAGCGCGGTCTACGCCAGCCTTCTGCCTCGCCTCGACATGCTAAAATCCTTGGGCCTGGTCTGGATACCTGGTGTGATGGCTGGAATGATGCTGTCAGGGGCCAGTCCCATTTACGCAGGCATCTATCAGTTCGTCATTGTTGCGATGATCTTGGCGGCGTCGGGCATCGCCGGGCTGGTGGTGACGCTGCTCGTGCGCATGCGAGCTTTCTCGCCGGCTGCGCAATTGACAATGCGTCCCCACGGCACCGCCTTGGCTGCCAAGGACATGCCCTCAAAACCCGGGAGATGAAGTCATGATGATGACCAGACGTGCTCTATCGGCTGCCCTGGTTGCCAGCGTGGCTGCTTCGCTGATCTCCACGCGCGGCACGGCTGCAAACCCCGCCCCGACGAAGGCGCGCAATGTCGTGCTCGTGCACGGACTGTTTGCCGACGGATCGTGCTGGTCCGAAGTGATTGCGCGATTGCAGGCGGCTGGGCTCAACGTCACCGCCGTGCAAAACCCGCTGACGACGCTGCCTGAAGCAGTCGCTTCGGCCCAGCGAGTGCTGGCGCGGCAGGATGGCCCGACGGTTCTGGCCGGTCATTCCTTTTCCGGGATGATCGTCACCGAGGCCGGCGTGCATCCGAACGTCTCGGCGCTCGTCTATGTGGCGGCAAGGGCGCCTGACGCGGGTGAGGATTACGCTGCCTTGGCCGCGACGTTCCCGACGCCACCGGCGTCCGCCGGCATCGTTTTCGACGGCGAAGAAGGACGTCTCAGCGAAGAAGCGTTCCTGCGCGACTTTGCGGGCGACCTGCCGGCGGCAAAGGCGAAGGTGCTTTATGCGGTCCAGCAGCCGTTCCACAAGGCTCTGCTGACCGGCAAGACCGCGCACGCAGCATGGCGATCCAAGCAGAGTTATTATGCCGTTTCAACCGAGGACCGCACAATCAATCCAGACCTCGAGCGCTTCATGGCGAGGCGGATGGGAGCAAGGACCATCGAAGTGAAGGCCAGCCATCTCTCGTTGATCTCTCATCCCGAAGAAATCACGCGGCTGATCCTCGAAGCCGCCGGACAGCAACCCTGACGAGGGGGAAGCTTCGCCCGCGTCCATCGAAAACCCGCCCTGAGCTGGCGCATGCGCAACAAAGTTGCGTCAAGTCCTTGGCCCGTGTGCTGGCATCGATTGAGTCGAGGTTGAAACGACACGGCAGTGTCGGACACGCTGCTACATCTCCGGAGTGGAGTAATCGCCCAACGCGATCAGCGACAGGTACCACCATATCGGAAGAGCTCTTGGAGATTGACGCCATGGCTGTCGCACAGCCCGTTTCGGCACCGCTGACCCGCGCTGCAATCTTCCTGGTCGTGACGATAGATCCCGGCCCGGACGACCGCGCGGTCGTGCGATCGTTTTGCGCAGACCTGCCGGCGTTGATTCGCGCCGTGGAATTTCGCGACCTCGAGGCCGGCCTTTCCTGCGTGATGGGGGTCGGATCCGACGCGTGGGACCGGCTATTCGGCGACCCGCGCCCGGCCGAGCTCCATCCGTTCCGGGAGATCCGCGCCGGACCGCGCCATGCGATTTCGACGCCCGGGGACCTGCTGTTCCATATCCGTGCGAAGCGGATGGACCTCTGCTTCGAGATGGCGGCGCAGATCATGACGCGCCTCGGCGGCGCCGTCTCGGCGGTCGACGAGGTCCATGGCTTTCGCTACTTCGATGACCGCGACCTCCTGGGCTTCGTCGACGGCACCGAGAATCCTCGCGGTGAGGCGGTGATCGAAGCCGCCCTCATCGGCGAGGAAGATGTCGCGTTCGCCGGCGGCAGCTATGTGATCGTGCAGAAATATCTCCACGACGTGGACGGATGGAACGCGTTGTCCACGGAGGCGCAGGAGCGTATCATCGGGCGCACCAAGCTGTCCGACATTGAATTGGACGACTCGACAAAGCCGACGTCGGCGCATAGCGCGCTCACTACGATCACCCAGAACGGACGAGAGTTTCAGATCGTACGCGACAACATGCCTTTCGGCCGCGTCAGCACGGGTGAATTCGGCACCTACTTCATTGGCTATTGCCGCACGCCGCGGGTGAGCGAGCAGATGATAGAGAACATGTTCGTCGGCCGCCCGCCCGGCAACTACGATCGGCTGCTCGACTTCAGCCGCGCGGTGACCGGAACCTTGTTTTTCGTGCCATCCATGACATTCCTGGAATCCGTGAAGTTTCGCACCGAATGAATGGAGGGGCCACGGCATGGCTATGCTCGATGACAAGGTCGCGGTGGTTACCGGCGGGGCGCGCGGCATCGGCCGCGCCATCGCGGCGCGCTATGTCGCGGAGGGCGCGAGCGTGGTGGTCGCCGACGTCGACGAAGCAACCGGCAAAACGACCGCGGCCGAGCTCGGCGAGGCGCGCTGCCGGTTCGTGCGTGCCGATGTCGGCTCCGCCGAAGACGCGCGCCAAGTGGTCGAGGTGGCGTGCGCAGCGTTCGGCGGCGACATCGACATCCTCGTCAGCAACGCCGGCATCATCCACACCGCCGACTTCCTCGACGTCGCCGAGGCGGATTTCGACCGGGTGCTGCGCGTCAACCTCAAGGGCGCGTTCCTGGTCGGGCAGGCCGCCGCCAGGCGCATGGTCGCGCAGGTGAAGGCCGGCAAGGCGCCGGGCGCGATCATCAACATGACCTCGATCAACGCCGTGGTCGCGATCCCCAACCAGGTGCCGTACTGCGTCTCCAAGGGCGGGCTCGCCCAGCTCACCAAGGTGATGGCGCTGTCGCTGGCGCCGTACGGCATCCGGGTCAATGCCATCGGCCCAGGCTCGATCATGACCGAGATCCTCAAGGGCGTCGCGACCGACAAGGAGGCGAAGCGCCGGCTGCTCGCGCGCACGCCGCTCGGGCGCATCGGCGAGCCGGACGAGGTGGCGGCCATTGCCGCCTTCCTGGCCTCGAAGGACGCCGGCTACCTCACCGGCGAGACGATCTATCCGGATGGCGGGCGGCTGGCTTTGAACTATCTGGTGCCGGTGAAGGAGGAGGCGCTCGATTAGCTCGCCGACTGCGGCGGCTCGCGCCAGACGCCCGCCTTGCGTCCCGCGACCGCCCAATACACCAGCCCGGCGACGATGCCGGCCGCCACCATGATCTCAAGCTCGCGCCGCGCGAAGCCGCCGGCCGTGAGCGCGCGCCCGCTCCATCCGCTGTAGTTGAAATAGAGCACGGCGCCGAGCAGCCCGCCGGCGAGCGCATAGAACAACAGCGCGCGGATGGAGAACGCCTCCGCGCACACGATCACCAGCAATACCGGCGCCAGCGCGTAGCCCGATACGAAGGTCGCACCGAACGTCACCATGACGCCGAACGCGCCCTCTCCGAACGGGCCGAGCGCGAGATCGCCGACCACCGGGACCAACACCGCGAGCGACACCACCAGGCCGGCCGCCACGCTCGCCAGCAGGCAGCCAAACAGGACGACGATGATGCGGCCGAGCATGGCCACGAAGCGTCAATCCGTCATCGCCATCGCGCGCAGCGCGAGGCGCTCGCGCGCCGAGAGCTTTTCGGTCGTGCTCTTGAGCTGGCCGCAGGCCGCCAAGATGTCGCGGCCGCGCGGCGTGCGCACCGGCGAGGCGTAACCGGAATCGAAAACGATCTGCGAGAAACGCTCGATCTGATCCCACTCCGAGCATTCGTACGTCGTGCCCGGCCACGGATTGAATGGAATCAGGTTGATCTTGGCCGGAATGCCCTTGAGCAGGCGCACCAAAGCCTTGGCGTCGGCGGTCGAATCGTTGACGCCCTTGAGCATGACGTACTCGAAGGTGATGCGGCGCGCGTTCGACAGTCCCGGATAGGCCCGGCAAGCGTCAAGCAGCTCGGCGATCGGATATTTCCGATTGAGCGGCACCAGGACGTCGCGCAGCTCGTCGCGCACGGCGTGCAGCGACACTGCCAGCATGGTGCCGATCTCATCGCCGGCGCGCGCGATATTCGGCACCACGCCGGAGGTCGAAAGCGTGATCCGCCGCTTCGACAGGCTCAAACCCTCGCCGTCGGATGCGATCAGCAGCGCGTCGCGCACCGCTTCGAAATTGTACAGCGGCTCGCCCATGCCCATCATCACGATATTCGAGACGAGGCGATCGCCTTCGGTCGGCAGGCCCGGGGCACGCGCGCGTTCCGCGCCCGGCCAGTCGCCGAGGCGGTCGCGCGCGACCAGGATCTGGCCCACGATCTCGCCGGCCGTGAGGTTGCGCACCAGCCGCTGCGTGCCGGTGTGGCAGAACGAACAGGTCAGCGTGCAGCCGACCTGGCTCGAGAGGCAGAGCGTGCCGCGGTCCGATTCCGGGATGTAGACGCACTCGACCAGGTGCGGCTTCTCGCCCGCATGCGCGGGCGGCAGGCCGAGCAGCCACTTGCGCGTACCGTCGACCGATACCTGCTCGGCGACCACCTCGGGGCGGGCCAGGGTGAAATGCCAGTCGAGCGCGGCGCGCAGCGGCTTTGCGACATTCGTCATCTCAACGAATGACTGCGCACCGCGGAAGTAGATCCAGTGCCAGAGCTGTTGCACGCGCATGCGGCGCTCGCGCTCCGGCACGTCGGCGCGGGCCAGCACCTGCGCTAGCTCGGCGCGGCTCAAGCCCACGAGCGACGGCTTTTCGGGCGCCACGTAGCGCTCGAGCGGCGTCTTCTCGAACGCGGGCGCCGTCACTGAACGCTCTTCAGGAAGCAATGGCACAAAGATTCTCGCGGCTTCGGCTTCGTCATGGCCGGGCTTGTCCTGGCTTGTCCCGGCCATCCAGGCCTTTCTTGTCGTTGCCAAAGAAGCGAGACGTGGATGCCCGGCATGACCACCGATGAACGGGTTGGCTCATACCATAGATGGGGGCAGCGAGCAGAATTGCGATCCGGAACGTGGCCCCTCGTGGCAGCGGCATCACGGCCGCAATATCACCTTGCCCATCACCTGCCGGTTGGCGATCGCCTCCAGCGCCGCCGCCGTCTCGGCGAGCGGGTAGACGGCGTGCACGTGCGCCGACAGCTTGCCCTCGGCCGCCCAGTCCACCAGCCGGCGGACGTTGGCACGGTGCGCCTCCGGCTCGCGTGCCGTCCAGGCGCCCCAGAACACGCCGCGGATGTCGCAACTCTTGAGCAGCGTGAGATTGAGCGGGATCTTCGGTATCTCGCCGGCCGCGAAGCCGATCACCAGGAAGCGCCCGCCCCAGCCCAGCGCGCGCAGCGCGGCCTCGGCATACGGGCCGCCGACCGGGTCGTAGATCACGTCGACGCCCTCGCTACCGGTGAGCGCGCGCAGCCCATCGCGCAGGTTGTCGCGGGCGTAGTTCACGGTCTCGTCGGCGCCATGGCGGCGCGCGAAGGCGAGCTTCTCGTCGGAGGAGGCGCACGCGATCACGCGCGCGCCCATCAGCTTGCCGAGCTCCATCGCGGCAAGGCCGACGCCGCCCGACGCGCCGAGTACGGCGAGCGTCTCGCCGGCCTTGAGCTGCGCGCGGTCCTTGAGCGCGTAGTAGCTGGTGCCGTAGATCACGGAGAGGCCGGCGGCGCGGTCGAAGTCGAGCCCGTCCGGAATTTTCACCAGCTGGGTCGCCGGAACGGCGACCCGCTCGCGGGCGGCGCCGTGGCCGAGCCAGCCCATGACCCGGTCGCCGGGGGCGAGACCGACGACCCCGGAACCGAGGCTATGCACCACACCGGCGAACTCGGACGCGGGCGAGAACGGGAACGGCGGCTTGACCTGATATTTGCCGGCGATCAGCAGATTGTCGAAGAAATTGAGCGCGGCCGCCCTGATCGCGACCACCGCCTCGCCGGCCCGAGGCTCGGGATCGGCGACGTCCGCCAGCTCGAGCTCGGACGGCGGCCCATAGTGGGTGCAAAGGATCGCTTTCATCATCGCCTCGTCATCCGGCAGGTTCGCGCCGGCGCGGACCGTAGCTCATGGGTTCGGCATTGCGCTGCCCACGGGCATAGCGCGGGAGCCGGTCGGCGATCTCGAACCATGGCAACTGCTCTTCGGCAAAGACATGGAAGGTGGGCGCGACCGTCGGATCGTTCAGCGTACCGATGAAGAAGTCGACCTGGTTGGGATTGCGGTCGGACTCGTAGCTGATCGGCGAGCCGCAGCGGCCGCAAAACTTGCGCCGCACGCCCGGAGAGGAATTGTAGACCGCGGGCTCGCCCTTGGTGATCCGGGACGCATCCTTGGCGACGCACACAAAGGTGGCGACCGGCGAGGCGGTGTGGCGCCGGCAGCTCTCGCAGTGGCAGTGCAGGATCTTGAGCGGCGCGCCCCAGTATTCGAATTGGATGTCGCCGCAAAGGCAGCGCCCGGCGATCGTTTCCGTCTCGGTGGCAGCCATTGTCGCCTCCTTGGCGGGGGAACCTAGCATGAGCCGCCCTTCCGTGTGCCAATGCTTGCACGGGTGGTGGCGAACAGGAGCGACCGGTGCGGCAAAGCCGTGCCTTCACATTGCCGATTTCGGCCTATAATCGCGCCCTTCTTTGATTCACCGTTCGAGGGTGTCGAGACCGATGATCCAGACCCGTCATCTCCTCCCGATGTCGCTCTTGGCGATCGCCTTTTGGCTGCCATTGGCGCCGATGGCAACGGCACAGCGGCAGGCGGCGACCCCGGGCGGCGACGGCCAGCCGACGATGCTCGGGCAATATGGCGACTGGGGCGCCTATACCGGCATGAGCGGCGGCAAGAAGGTCTGCTTCGCACTCGGCCGGCCATCGTCGTCGCAAACCAATCCCCCCAACCGGCCGCGCGACCCGGCCTTCATGTTCGTTTCGACCCGCCCGGCCGAGAACGTCAGGAACGAGGTGTCGATCGTGATCGGCTACTCGTTCAAGGCAAACTCGGAAGCGAGCGCCGAGATCGACACCGCCAAGTTCGCCATGTACACGCAAAACGATGGCGCCTGGATCAAGGACGCCGCCGACGAGAGCCGGCTGATCGACGCCATGCGCAAGGGCTCCAACCTGGTGGTGAAGGGCACGTCCGGCCGCGGCACCGAGACGACCGATCGATATTCGCTCAAGGGCATCGCCCAGGCGATCGACCGCGTCAACCAGGAATGCCGCTGACGCGCGCGCCATGCTCGCGTAGCGCGCGGCACTGCTTGCATCGACGAGAACGTGCTAGGCTATGCCGTTGTGCCGGTTCGGGCCGGACGGCGATCCCGGTATCCGAGGGCCCCGTTGATTTGCACGGAAGGACGCAGCCTCCATGCCGCCCATGGATGACATCACCGACAAGCTGAGCGCGTTCAAGAGCTCGGGCTTGATCGCCGACTATGAGGTCATGGTTGCGGACGACAGCGTGCGCGTGCGCATCGTTGCGCCCCGGGGCCAGGACGCCGCCAAGGTGAAATCGTTCGTGGTGGAGACGCTCGCCGGCAAGCTCAGCGAATCGCAGGTCAGCATCGACGCGGCCAAAGACTAGGGCTGTGATTACACCGCCGGGAAGTCCTTAAATGAGACCGAAATTGGCCCGTCCGGACCGGTCCCGAGTCCCGGTTATCAGCGACGCCTTGATGGCATGCGGCAGTTGAATCGAACGCCTCTCCCATTCCTCCAGGCCTCCAAATGTCCTTGTCTTCCCGACTTCTGTTTTTATCAAAGAGGGTGAGGCGCTCGCACCCACCACATCTGACAATTTGTATTCCTTCGCAGCAATATAGCAGGTGACACTCTGGACCTCAAAAATCTTAAGCAACCGAGAAATTGCCAGTGACGTGAGATACATTCCCTCAAATTGTTGAAGAGCATGAGCCCACGCCTTGAGAGTTACCTTGCTCTTGAGCTCAACGATATGGAGGTGAGCACCGTCCTTGTTGAAAGTAATTAGAGCGCCGTCGGCGCACTTCCTTTGTGCCAATGACCAAATCAGGGGTGAGCTGCTTTCGGCCCTAACAACGATGCATGCTTGCTTGGATGAAAAAATCGCGGATCCCGCCCCATCTGACGCTTTTTCGTCTATGGAGATTGCTCCGGCCTCCTCACAGACCCAAGCAGCATTGAACAAAGAAAGATAGGATCGACAATTATCGATCATTTCCTTCCTCGTCTAAATTGATAGTCTCTTGCGCAAGATTAACTAGAGTTTCATTCAAGCTTGGCACAACAAATCCTTCACTGGCCTTCTCTAGCTCCGAAACTCTAGTGCCATTTTCCCGACTTACAAACTCATAGGCCTTTGCGTTCGCTGGGTCGATCAGATCCTCTAAGTCGTAACCCAGCTCCTTCATCAGCCGATCGCGGTCAGGGTGGCTGTGCAAATTCATCAGATTGTTGATCTGCTGCACGAAGGTGTCGCTGTGAGTGGTGACCAAGACACGCGTTCCAGCCCTTAGCAAGCGAGCCAACGCTCGGGCCATCAAGCGTTGGGCGGCTAAGTGCAGATGGGCTTCGGGCTCTTCAAGTATGATGGTGCCCACAGGACCTTGACGCAGCAGCAATAAGAGTGGAGCAAGCTCCGTAATCATAGAGGACGCCGCATGCAAGGGCACCGCAATTTCAGTATTTTCAGGCAAGTACTCAAACAGCCGGGTATCCTCGCCGGTTACTTTGACTCGGCCATGCATGACTTCGTTTTGTAGCCAATCCGCTATTCTGACCTGATCGCTATCAAAAGTGTATTCTCCGGAGATTAAGTGACATCCGTTGCAGGAAATCAACGAGCGGACGGGGGAAACTCGCCGGAGTCAGATTATCCGCTTCGAATAGCTGCGCGACCAGCGCTCGCATGGCCAGCATTAACCCCGTCCTCGCAGCAGGCACGTAAAGAGCGAAACGCTGACGCCGTTCATTAGGCCCAACCAGAACCCTAAAAACAATCTCGGTGAACAATCGATCTTCGGCCCTTTTCAAAGCATCCTTGATCCGCGTGTGCAACCTGATCTGCGGATTAGCTCTCTGTTCGCCTTGTTCGCGCAAGCCCATAGTAATCAAAGTCGACCTTTTTTCCGAGTCGACAGACTCGGTCTTAGAAATCCAGGCAGAGAAGGGCGCAAAGGGTGCTGCGGTTAACTTGATCGATGTACCATCGAATCCATTGTAGGCAAACACGTCTCGAAGATACTCACCTCCTTTCTGCTCCAATTCTGAATTCAAATACTTCATCAAGTCTGCCGCCATATCAGACGTGATCTCAACATGACCAGCCTTCTCGGCAGCCGTGCTCCTCCTCGTGAACTTCTCGAACCAAGTTGGGCGGCGCTCTTTCGAGTCGTCGCGGCTCAAAAGGGAGGAAATGTGCGACAGCGCCCAGACCACAGTGGCGACGTAGCTCTTGCCGGTATTGTTTCGCCCGACAAAGATTAGGAGTGGCGCCATGCTGATATCAGCATGCGTCACCTTGCCAAGTCTTTTCACTTCAAATTGCCACACTGTCTGCTGTCTCTTGAGTGTTCACCACATTGATACCGCAATTGCCCCACCCAGCGGTTGAGAGCCCGCACGAGGGTACACGTGGGCGGTAAATAATCAATGCAGGCGGCGGTCCTTACTTAGGGCGACGTTTGCTTGTCCGCAAGTCATCGCACTCGCGTCAATCAGTGCACGGCACTTCCGCAGAGTTGGCCCAACTAGCCTTCAGCCGGCTTTGGGCATGTCACTGGCACATGGGATGGCGACTCTACTGAAAGATCTCGTTGAACCGGCGCTTGATGCGACCGCTTTCCTTCTCGATGTACTCATAGTCGACCGGAATGATGTTGATGTCTTTGACCGCGGGGCTATCCGCGGGCGCCGCAATGTCGCTGCGCGCCGCGTAGCCCCCATCGGCGGGGAAGAGTTTCTGCACGGCTTCCGTGATCATGAACTCGGCAAACAATTTCGCCGCATTGGGATTGGGCGAGCCCTTCACGATCGCGGTCGGTGACGGGATCACGAACACGCCGTCCGAAGGGTAAAGCGTCTTCATCGGGTGGCCGTTGCGCCGTTCGTCGGCCGCGTAGGAATCGAGCGCGCCGACCGCGATCAGGCGCTCGCCGCGCTTGAGCATGTCGGAAGCCTGCTGGTTGCTCTGCACCACCATGACGTCGTTCTGTCGCAGCTTCTCGTAGAAGCCCCAGCCGCGCGCGCGCGACATCATCCCGACCACCGAGACCTGCAAGGCGGTAAACGACGGATCGGTCATCACCAGCTTGCCCTTGTATTTGGCGTCCAGCACATCGTTCCAGCTTTTCGGTTCGTCGGCCGCGGCGACCTTGTCCTGACGCAGGTAGATCGTCATCAGGTTGAGCCGCTGGGCGATGTAGTGGCCGTGCGGATCTTTGGCAGCGTCCGGCACCTTGTCGAAATTCTTCGGCTTGAAGGCGACGAACATGCCCTTTTTGGTCATCGCGGCGCTGGCGGCAGGATCGGAGGTGGTGATCACATCGGCGGCGGCACGGCCGGCATCCATCTCCTGCTGGAACCGGCGCAGGATCGCCGAGCCGCCGGAGCGGAACATCTCGACCTTGATGCCGAATTCCTTCTGGAACATGTCGACGATCTTCTGGCCTTGCTCGACCGGCGTCGAGGTGTACCAGACGACCTTGCCTTCCTTCCTGGCGGCGTCGACGTCGACCGCGTCCTGTGCCTGGGCGTGACCGCAAACGGCGACCAAGGCCGTCAGTCCGACCGCAATCAGTGCGTCGCGCCGCTTCGCCATGGTTGTCCTCCGCGCTTGTCCGGTTGGTCGACGCGCTCCCGTCATCCTCGGTATAACGGCTCGGGCTGCGTGAAAAAACTGAAAAGGATGTGATAAACCAGGGCGTAGTTCTTCTGCTGGAAGGACGCGTGCGCGATGCCGGGCATCACCGCGAACTGCTTGTCCGGGTTCGGCAGCCGCGCGTAGAACGCGATCAAGTCCTCGAAGCTCGCGATCCCGTCCCACTGCCCGCGCATGACGATGGTCGGCACCACGATCTTTTGCGGATCGACCACCGGCAGGTTGGCGCACATGTCCACATAGGTGCCGGTCGGCACCGAATCGTCGAGCGCCAGGATCGCGTCGGCGAACGCCTCGATGACCTCATCTTCCGCGGTCCCCGGATGATCGCGGCTGAAGATCGAGTGCACGAATGCGCGATCGATGGGGCGGCGGTTCCTGGCCTGGAACTCGGGCAGCTTTTTCTTGCGCTCGGCGAGCGTCGGGCTCCCCTCCCCGGTCCAAACGAAGGCATCGAGCGCGAGCCGCTTGACGCGGTCCGGATGCCGCTGCGCAAACAGCGCAGCGCGCAGCGCACCCGACGAGATGCCGTAAACCAGCAGCGGTCCCGTGGCGCGCCGCTGCAAGATGTAGTCTGACGCGGCCGCAAGGTCGTCGGCGCCGTTGGCGATGCCGCAATTGATGTCGCGTGCCTTGTCGGAACGGCCGTAACCCTCCATGTCGACGCACCAGGTATCGAAGCCGCGCGCCGCGAACCAGTCCATGGCGGAGGCGTCCGCGCGTCCCTCCACCTGCAGGTCGAACGTCGGCTGCGACGCCATCGAGGAGCCGTGCACGAACAGGATCGTGCCGGCCCGGCCTGCCCCCTCGGCGGCACGCTTCTCCCACAGGAAGAGGCGGACATCCCCCTTGCGGGTCCAGTGCTCCTCGCCTCGAACCATCGCGCGAGGCGATACCGGTCTGTTCATCGTTTGCACTCCTGGCTGTTGCTACTGCCCGGCACGATGCCGATCATGGCCGGCGAAACAAACTGCCTGCCCGGCGTCGACTTCGACCGCAACGGCGTCGCCGACGGCAAACCGCTGCCGCGGATGCGTCTGCACGCGCAGCGACTGGCCGGCCGCAAGCGTCACGACATACTCGCTGATATTGCCGAGAAACGTACTATCGGCGATCCTGCCGACCGTCGCGCCATTGCCGCCTCCGGGCGCATGCAGGCGAATATTCTCCGGCCGGATCACCAGTTCAACGGCATTGCCGGCGCTCGTTCCGCTCGCGACTGCTATGTCGAACCGCAGGCCGGCGCCGGCGTCGACGGTCGCGACGCCGTTGGCGGCGCTCAAGACCTTGCAGGGCACGAGATTGACCAGGCCCATGAAGTCGGCGACCAGCCGGTTGGCGGGGCGCGCGTAGACGTCGTGCGGCGTGCCGTATTGCTGCAGCCGCCCCGCGTGCATCACTGCGATCATGTCGGACAGCGCCAGCGCCTCGGCCTGGTCGTGGGTGACGTAGACGAACGTGATGCCGGTGCGGCGCTGCAACTGCTTGAGCTCCGCGCGCATGCGCTCGCGCAGCTTGGCGTCGAGGTTGGACAACGGCTCGTCGAGCAGCAGGATCTCCGGCTCGACCACCAGCGAGCGCGCCAGCGCCACCCGCTGCTGCTGACCGCCCGAGAGCTCGTTGGGATAGCGCGCCTCCAACCCCGTCAGGTTGACCAGCGCAAGCGCCTCCTCGACCCGGCGCCGCGCTTGCGCGCCCGGGAGCTTGCGCAGCTTCAAACCGAACACGACGTTCTCGTACACGGTCTTGTGCGGCCACACGGCGTAGTTCTGAAACACCATGCCCATGCCGCGGCGGTCCGGCGGCACCACCACGCGGGGCGCGGACACCAGCCGCTCCTCCACGTGAATGGTGCCGGCGTCGGGGCTGATGTAGCCGGCAATGAGCCGCAGCGTCGTGGTCTTGCCGCAGCCGCTCGGCCCGAGCAGGGTCACGAACTGATTGTTTGCGATCACGAGGTCGAGGCCGCTGACCGCGGCGTCGCCGGCGCCGAAGCGCTTCGACAGCCCGCTGATGGTTATGCCCGCCATCAGGACGGCGCCCCCTGCCCGCCGGTCGTCTTCTCGGCGATGCCGCCGCCGGCCAGCCGGTTGGCAAGCCAGATCGCGGCGCCGATGATCGCCATGTTGATCATGGCAAGCGCGGCGACCGGCTCGACGTAGCCGGTTTCGTACAGGTTGAAGACCGCGACCGCCAAGGTGATGGAGCTCGATGAAAACAGCAGGATCGAGGCTGAAAGCTCCTGAATCACCGGCACGAACACCAAGAGCCAGCCGGCGAACAGACCGGGGCGGATCAGCGGCAGGGTGATCTCGCGCATGGTGGTCGCCCATGAGGCCCCGAGAATTTGCGCGCTCTCCTCCAGCGACGGGTCCACCTGCCGCAGCGAGGCATTGGCGGCGCGCACGCTGAGCGGGATGTAGCGCCCGATATAGGCCAGCAGCAGGATGGCCAGCGTGCCGTAGAGCGCGAACGGCATGGCGAGCCAGAACTGAATGAGCGCGACCGCGACCACGATGCCCGGCAACCCGAGCGGAACCAGCGATGCGTAGTCGAGCAGCTTGCGGCCGGGGATCAAGGTGCGCAGGTCGATCCAGCCGATCACCGCGCCGAGCAGCACCGCAAGGGTCGCTGCCAGCGTCGCCAGCAACAGGCTGTTGAAGATCGCGCGTTGGGTGACGTTGTAGTCGAACAGAATGAACTTGTAATTGGCGAGCGTGAGCCCTTTCCAGAAGTCCAACCCCCACGACTTCGAGAACGAGACCGCGAGCAGCGTCGCGTATGGCGCAATGATGGCGACGATGAACACCACGACGCCGAAACCGAGCAGGACCCAGCGCCAGGGCCCGAGCTCCATCAGTTGCGGCCGCGCCCCTTTGCCCGCGAGCGTCACGAACGAGCGGCGCGCCAGGAACGCACGCTGCAGATAGAGCGCGACCACCGTGATCACGACGAACACCAGCGACAGCGCGGACGCTAGCCCGTATTCGGGCGGATAGTCGAACAGCGCGTAGATGCGGGTGGGCAGCGTCACGATGCGGCCCGGCAAGCCGATGATCGCCTGCGAGCCGAACAGCGCGATCGCATTCACGAATGCGAGCAGCGTGCCCGACAAGATGGCTGGCGCCACCAGCGGCGCGGTGATGGAAATCGCGGTCCGCAGCTTGCTGGCGCCAAGGATCTGCGCCGCTTCCTCGTACGAGGCGTCGACCGACTGCAGGGCGCTCGACGCCAGCAGATACACGTAGGGAAACGTATGCAGCACCGTGACGAGAACGAGGCCTGCCATCGAGAAGATGTTGAACGTCAACCACGGCAGGCCCGCGACATCGCGCATGAACACGTTGACGAGCCCGGCATTCGGACTGAACAGGTAGACGAAGGCGATGGCGGTAAGAAACGGCGGCGAGAGGTACGACAGGCTGGCGGTGAGCTGCAGCAGCCGCTTGCCGGGCACATCGGTACGGCTGACCACGAACGCCATCAGCACGCCGATCAAGAGACTGAACAGGCCGGTCCAGGCGCCGAGGACGAGCGAGTTCTTGAGCGCCTGCAGGTAGAGGCGCCCGGACAGCACCTCGCCGAAATGATCGAGACTCAATCCCCCTTCGCCGCGCACGCTGCCGATGAGCAGCGACAACAGCGGCAGCACGACCAGGACCACGAGCGACGCGATCGCAGCGCCCATGACCACGTGCTCGAGCCGCGGCCGCATCCGCAAGGGCGGGCGCCGCGCGCCGGCCTGCAACGCGATCTTCGCGGTTCCCACGCCTGGCTGGATGGCGGAGCGGCCCACGTCCGCGCTCAAAGGGGGCGCCCTCCCGTCGGGCTAGGTCGTTGCCCGCCATCAATCAGATCGGCGCGCGCACTGTCAACAAACTGAAGATCGCCGCCGCGGGCGGTCCGCGGCCGTGACGATCAGCCGTCTGGAAGCCGGCCGGTTTATTGCTATGCTCCGGCTCCCATTGCGACCAGGGGTGAATGCATGCGCAGAGAGGTAAAGGCGGCGCGCTTCGCGCTGACGATGTCATTCGCCATGGCGGCGGCACTGCTCAGCCCGGAACCGGCCGCTGCGGGCGCGCTGCAGGCGCAAGCCCCGGCCGCCAAGCCGGAGATGATGGAAAGCTGTCCGGGGCTCGTCGCCTCGCGCGGGCCGCGCGTCATCCCGGCGGCCTTCCAGCGCGCGGCACTCAATGCCGATCAGGTGCGGCTGACCTATGTGGGGCATTCGACATTCCTGCTCGAAAGTCCGCGGCTGGTACGCATCGCCACCGACTACAACGACTACGTCAAGCCGGCGATCCTGCCCGACGTGGTGACGATGAACCATGCGCATTCGACCCACTACACCGACCATCCGGAATCCGGCATCAAGCACGTGCTGCGCGGGTGGGCGGCCGAGTTCGGCGCGCCGGCACGCTACGACATCACGATCGGGGACGTGCGCGTGCGCAACGTGCCGACCAACATCCGGTCCTGGGGCGGCGGCACCGAACGTCACGGCAACTCGATCTTCATATTCGAGATGGCCAACATGTGCATCGCCCATCTCGGCCACCTGCACCACACGTTGACCCAGGCCCAGCTCAACGAGATCGGCCGCATCGACATCGTGATGGTGCCGGTCGACGGCACCTACACGCTCGATCTCGAAGGCATGGTCGAGGTGCTGCAGGCGCTCAAGCCGCAGCTGATGATCCCGATGCACTTCTTCTCCAGCTACACCCTCAACCGCTTCCTCGAGCGCGTGCGTGAGCACTTCGACGTGGAGGCCCAGGATGTCCCGTCGATTGTGGTGTCGAAGACCACGCTGCCGGCGAAGCCCAAGGTGCTGGTGCTGCCGGGGCGGTGAATCCCCACAACCGTGTCAACGGTCGGCCCGTAGCCCGGATGAGCGGAGCGAAATCCGGCTTTCACCATTTTCGGCATCCCCGCATTTCGCTTGCGCTCATGCGGGCTCCGGCAGCTAATTGCCTTCCCAGTCCCGACAAGGAGCGGAGTGATGCCCCACGCGACAGCCGCCGACGGCGTGCGCCTGTACTACGAGGAGGCGGGCAGCGGCGCGCCGATCATCTTCGTGCACGAGTTCGCGGCCGACTATGCGAGCTGGGAGCCGCAGGTCCGTTACTTCTCGCGCCGCTACCGCTGCATCACCTACTCGGCGCGCGGCTATGCGCCGTCCGATGTGCCGGCGTCCGCCGATGCCTACACGTACGAGCACTTCGCCCGCGACGTGATCGCCGTGCTCGACCACCTCGGCATTGCGCGGGCGCACGTGGTCGGGCTGCCGATGGGCGGCTACTCGACCCTGCAGGTCGGGCTACGCCACCCGAAACGCGCGCACTCGCTGACGCTCGCCGGCTCCGGCTCCGGCGCCGAACGCTGGTACACCGATGAATTCCGGAAATCCGCACGCGCCACCGCCGATCAAATGGAGCGGGTCGGGGCCGAGGCGCTGAGAACCTACGGATTGGGTCCAACCCGCATCCCCTTCCTGGTCAAGGACCCGCGCGGGTATCAGGAGTTCGCCGACGCGCTCGCGCGCCACGACATCAAAGGGTCGGCCAGCACGCTGCGCGGCTTTCAGGTCGGCCGGCCGCCGATCTACGATTTCGAGGACGAGATCCGCCGCATGGCGCTGCCGACGCTGATCATCTGCGGCGACGAGGACGACCCTTGCATCGAGCCGAGCCTGTTCCTCAAGAAGCACGTCGCGGCATCCGGGCTCGCGATGTTCCCGAAGGCCGGTCACACCGTGAACCTGGAGGAGCCGGCACTGTTCAACGAGACGCTCGACCGGTTCCTGGCGCTGGTCGACGCCGGCCGATGGCCGCCGCGCGACCCGCGGTCGGTGCGGCAAACCGGCTAGACGGCGTGAGTTGTTCGGTTGGTGAAACCAGGAGGGGCCGAGCCGCCGCGAGCTTTGCGGGGTGGGCCATAGGCCGAACCTATGAGCGCAAACTAAAAAACTTCAACAGGAGGATTGCGGGCGCGCCACCCGCAAGCGAAGCTGTCCGCGCGACGAGTGTGGAGGGCGCCATGCCAGCGCTGACACCCGAACAGGTGCTGATCGAGGAAGCCAAGTCAATCCACGGCGACGCTTTCCGATACCAACCCACTCGCTCGAACGCCGACGGCTGGCAGCTATACCGCGCGCTGCATCGCCTAAGCTCCGTCGCTCTCTGTCTCTCGGGCGGAGGAATTCGAAGCGCCTCATTCGCATTGGGCGTCATCGAGGCGCTGGCTGTCCACCCGCGCCAAGCGAGCACGCGTCAAGAGGGCGACAAGCAGGCAGCCTCCGCGAGCGCGTCACTGTTGTCGCAATTTCACTATCTCTCGACCGTTTCGGGCGGCGGCTACATCGGAAGCTGGCTCGCGGCATGGATCGCAAGGGACGGCTATGGGGCCGTATGGCGGGGCCTCGTTGGCCGGCGCGAGCATCCCGAGCAGGAGCCCGCTGAAATCGCGTGGCTGCGCACCTACAGCAACTACCTGACCCCGCGGCTGGGGCTGTTTTCGGCCGATACCTGGACGGCGATCGCGCTCTACGTGCGCAACCTGATTCTGAACTGGCTGGTCATCCTGCCGGCGCTCGTGCTGCTGCTGCTTTCCATCAAGGCGTTTGCGGTTGCAGCATTTTGGCTGTCAGGTAGTGGTCGCTACGCCATCGTAGCCTTGGCGGTGGTCGGCGCATTGTCAATGATGTGGTCGTTGCGTTTTGCGCTGCTCAATCGTCCGAGCCGCGATCCCTGCTTCGAGCCAGCGAGGGCGGCGCGGCTATCATCTGCGGGCGCTTATGCGCCCGGCAAGGACGACGATCCGCTGCGCGACGAAGCCGCGCGCGTGCGGCCGGGGGCCGACGAAGGGAAATTCCTCAAGCTTGCGCTTGTTCCGGCAGTGGCGGCCGCATTGCTGCTTTCGCTCTATCTGAGCGTCCGCGCGCCGGCCCTCAAGGATTGGCAACTGTGGACTACGGCCGCATTGGCTACGCTCATAGGCATGGCGACATATGCGATCGGCTGGATCGCAGCCGCTCCACCATGGACCTGGCGACCATGCAAAGACGAGACGCGCGGGTTCAGATATTGGTTGCGGGACTTTGCATCATGGTCGATCGGCGGCGGCGGCTTCTATGGGGCGATCGTGGGCCTTGGCGTTCACTTGTTCGCAAAGTTCGAGCCGTTGCTCTTGATCGGCCATGTCACCGGCGCAAGGCAAACCGGTCTGTTCCTCATCGCCTTGATTTACGGAGTTCCGTGGATCATCACCGCCCAGTTGACCGCCGAGATGATCTTCGTCGGCTTGAGCAGCTGGCAGCGGTTCTCCGATGCCGATCGCGAGTGGTTCGGGCGCTCGACCGGTTGGTTCACGGTCACGGCTTTCGCTTGGTTCGCGGCCGCCTTCCTGGTGTTCGTCGTCGCAAATCTCGTTTGGGCGCTGGTCGCGAAGTACCCTTCTGCGCAGTACGGCAGTTCGCTGCTCGCGATCGCAGCGGCCGCCTTCGGCACGCTCGGCGGCAACAGCGGCAAGTCGCCGGCGACCGATCAGACGGACAAGAAGTCCGGCCGCTTCATGCGGATCGCGCTGCCAATCGCCGCGGTCATATTCCTGGTCCTGCTGGTGCTCGCAGTCTCGATCCTGATCGACTATCTGTTGTTCGGCCACAACCTCGTCGACACCTCGTTGCTCGGTGCGGGGCCGGCGTCCCAATGGCGCCAGAATTGGCTCTGGCTGCTGGTTGGCTTCGGGGTCGTGATCGCGGTCGCCTCGGCCGCGTGGACGCACGTCAATATCAATCGATTCTCGGCCCACTCGCTCTATCGCAACCGGCTGATCCGGGCCTACCTCGGCGCATCCAATCCGCATCGTGCGCCCAACCCGTTCACCGGATTCGACGATACCGACAACATGCGGATGGCCGAGCTGCGGCCGCAGGCCGCCGGTGCCTGGTTGCCCTTTCACGTCATCAACATCGCCCTCAACGTCGTGAACTCGAAGCGGCTTGCCTGGCAGGAACGCAAGGCGACGCCATTCACCGCGACCTCGCTGCATTGCGGCACTGCTGCCGACCGGCTCGGATATCGTCCAACGGCGCAGTATGGCGGCGAGATGCGCGGCGGCCTGTCGCTCGGCACCGCGCTCGCCATTTCCGGCGCCGCTGCCAGTCCGAACATGGGCTATCATTCGTCACCTCTGGTTACCTTGCTGCTTGCATTGTTCAACGTGCGGCTCGGCTGGTGGCTCGGAAATCCTGGTGAGAAGGGCGACGACAGTTATCGGCGCGACGGTCCGCGAATTGCGATCCGGCCATTCATTTTCGAAATGTTCGGGCTGACGACCGACGATCGCAAATACATTTACCTCTCCGACGGCGGACACTTCGAGAATCTCGGGCTGTACGAGATGATCCGCCGGCGTTGTCGCTTCGTCGTCGTCAGCGACGCCGGGTGCGATCCGGCCTACGGCTTCGAGGATCTCGGCAATGCGGTGCGCAAGATCGCGATCGACCTCGGCGTCTACATCAGCTTTGGCAAGCTGCGCGAGCTCAAGAGTCGATCGAAGGACGGCGCCGTGATCGAAGGCGCGTATTATGCGATCGGCGTAATCGATTACAAAAGTGCGCCGGAGTGGAACACCGACGCGGAGCAAGAAACGACTCGCGACGTCGAAAACGGCTACATCCTCTATATCAAGCCCGGCTATCACGGCAACGAAAGCGCCGGCATCGTCGCCTACGCGACTGCCAATGCGGCCTTCCCGCACGAGACCACCGCCGATCAGTTCTTCAGCGAATCGCAATTCGAAAGCTATCGTACGTTGGGATTCGAAATCATGGACGGCGTGCTTCGTCAGGCAACCCGCAACTGCGACACCATCTCAAGCGCCCAAACAGCGACGGTCGACGCGAGCAAGCTTTGCGACCTCATTCGCGCACTCGACTCCGACATCATCAAGGAGGCGGAAGACGCCTATGCGTCAGCGCGGATCAAGACGCCTGCCGACGCCCTCAAGTCGCTCAATGAGGACGATCTCAAGGCATTGTTCTACAGTATCTTCAGTCGCCCCGGAGACGATGCGAGATAACAGACACCGCAGGGGCGATCGAAAGCTTCGGCGGCGCCATCGACAGTGCGCCTGTCGCCATCCCTCACACGTCCACGCTGGCGGTGAGCGCGTTCTCCTGGATGAACTCGCGGCGCGGGTCGACGATGTCGCCCATCAGCTTGGTGAACAGGTCGTCGGCCTCGTCGACCTCCTTGACCTTCACCTGCAGCAGCGAGCGCACGTTGATGTCGAGCGTCGTCTCCCACAGCTGCTCGGGATTCATTTCTCCGAGGCCCTTGTAGCGCTGCAGGCTGATGCCCTTGCGTCCCGCCGTCATGACCGCCTCGAACAGGCCGACCGGGCCGTAAATCGCGGTCTCCTCGCCCTTGCGCCGCAGCACGCCCGGCCGCGCGTAGATCTGCTGCAGCGACGCGGCATATTCATCGAGCCTGCGGGCGTCGGCCGAGCCGAGCAGCGCCTGATCGATGATCGCGCTCTCCTTGACGCCGCGCACGGTGCGGGCGAACCGGAAGCCGTTGTCGAACGTGCCCTCCCAGCCGCGCTCGGTCTCTTCCGAAAGGGCATCCAGGCGCCGGGCGATGTACTCGGCAGCCGCACGCGCCTTCGGCGCGTCGTTGAAGATCGACGCGTTGAGAACGCCGGCGATCGCCGCCTGCTCGACCACGCGGCGTTCGTAGCGGGTGTGCAGGCCGTTGAGCAGGCCGCGGATGACGCGGCCTTCCTCGACGATCCGGCGCAGGTCGCCGGCGGCGCGCTCGTCGCCTGACGCGGTGCGCAGCACCGCTTCCTCCAGGCCGCTGGCGATCAGGTAGTCTTCGAGCGCACGCTCGTCCTTGAGGTACTGTTCGGATTTGCCGCGCGTAACCTTGTAGAGCGGCGGCTGCGCGATATAGAGGTGACCCGCTTCGATCAGGTCAGGCATCTGCCGGAAGAAGAACGTCAACAGCAGCGTGCGGATGTGCGATCCGTCGACGTCCGCGTCCGTCATGATGATGATCTTGTGGTAACGCAATTTCGACAGGTCGAATTCCTCGCGGCCGATGCCGGTCCCGAGCGCGGTGATCAGCGTGCCGATCTCCTGCGACGAGAGCATCTTGTCGAAGCGCGCCCGCTCGACGTTGAGGATCTTGCCGCGCAACGGCAGCACGGCCTGGAATTCGCGGTTGCGGCCCTGCTTGGCAGACCCGCCTGCCGAGTCGCCCTCGACCAGGAACAGTTCCGACTTGGCGGGATCGCGCTCCTGACAGTCCGCGAGCTTGCCGGGCAGCGAGGCGACGTCGAGCGGACCCTTGCGGCGCGTGAGCTCGCGCGCCTTGCGGGCGGCTTCGCGCGCCGCCGCCGCCTCCACCACCTTGCCGACGATCGTCCTGGCTTCGCTCGGATGCTCCTCGAGCCAGGCGGCAAGCGCCTGGTTGATCACGCCCTCGACCACCGGCTTGACCTCGGACGAGACGAGCTTGTCCTTGGTCTGCGATGAAAACTTGGGATCGGGCACCTTGACGGCGAGCACCGCGGTCAACCCCTCGCGGCAATCGTCGCCGGTGAGCGCGATCTTCTCCTTGCGGGCGGCGCCGCTGCTTTCCGCATAGCCGGTGACCTGACGGGTCAGCGCGCCGCGGAAGGCGGCCAGGTGCGTGCCGCCATCGCGCTGCGGGATGTTGTTGGTGAAGCACAGCACGGCCTCATGGTAGCCGTCGTTCCACCACAGCGCCGCCTCGACGCCGATCCCGTCGCGCTCCGCCTTGATCACGATCGGGGCCGGCACCAGCGGGTTCTTGTTGCGGTCGAGGTACTTCACGAACGCCTCGACGCCGCCGTCGTAGCGCATCTCCTCGCGCTTCTCGACCGCATGCCGCAGATCGACCAGCACGATGCGGACGCCGGAGTTCAGGAACGCCAGCTCGCGCAGCCGGTGCTCGAGCGTCCCGAAGTCGAACTCCGTCATCGAGAAGGTCGCGGTCGACGGCAGGAATGTCACCTCGGTGCCGCGCTGCCCCTCGGCGTCGCCGACCACGGCCAACGGGGCGACCGCCTCACCGTCACGGAACTCCATGGCGTGCTGCTTGCCGTCGCGCCAGATCGTGAGCTTGAGCCATGACGATAAGGCATTGACGACCGAGACGCCGACGCCGTGCAGGCCGCCTGCAACCTTGTAGATGTTGCGCTCGAACTTCGCGCCGGCATGCAGGTGCGTCATGATCACTTCGGCCGCCGAGACGCCCTCGCCGGCGTGGATGTCGGTCGGGATCCCGCGGCCATCGTCGCGCACGGTGCACGAGCCGTCCGGGTTGAGGGTGACCGTCACCTCGGTCGCGTAGCCGACGAGCGCCTCGTCGATGGCATTGTCCACGACCTCGTAGACCATGTGATGGAGGCCCGAGCCGTCGTCGGTATCGCCGATATACATGCCCGGACGCTTGCGCACGGCGTCGAGGCCCTTGAGGACCTTGATCGACCCGGCGTCATAGTCGGACGGGCTGTGAGAACGGGCGTGCTCGGCCATTCGGAACCTTCAGAAATCGCGATGGAGAACCGGTCGGTCAGGGATCGCTTCGCGGGCACGAATCGAGGGCCGAACGGAGCTGCCGGCTCGGCGCATAATATATTGATTCAACGCCCATTTTTAAAGGCTTTCCTGGCCCGACAGAGGGCTTTTTCCAGTGCCTTCGGCAAGCCGCGCAGCGCCTTTGGCGCCAGCGCCCTAATAGCCGCGGCTGCGATCCACCCGATGCTCGAGCGGCAGCCCGCGTTCGAGGCGATCGATCTGGGCGAACACGCCCGTGACCAGCTCGCTCGGGGCGAGGTCGCCGGCGTTGTGAGGCGTGAGCGTGACGCGCGGGTGCGACCACAGCGGGCTCTCCGGCGGCAAGGGCTCGCTTGGAAAAACGTCGAGCGTGGCGCCCGCGAGTGATCCCTCCTCGAGGGCCGCGAGGATGTCGGCATCGACCTGCAGCATGCCGCGACCAGCATTGATCAGGTAGGCGCCGGCGAGGGCGCCGTCGCGTTTGAGCTTGCGCAGCAGGGCCAGGTTGAGGATGCCCTCGGTCGCCCGCGTATGCGGCAGCAGACAGACCAGGATCTCGGTGCGGGCCAGAAATGCATCCAGGCCCGGCAGCCCGTGGAACGTATCGACGCCGGTCAGCCGTTTCTCGGTGCGGCTCCAGCCGGCGACCCGAAACCCGATCCGGCGCAGCACCTCGGCGGCCTCGCGCCCGATTGCGCCGAGCCCCATGATGCCGACCGTCACCTCGCTGGCGGCAGGCTGATCATGACCCTGCCACACGCGTGCGCGCTGCTGGGCGTCGTACAGACGCTGACGGCGGTGATGCAGGAGGGTGTGCAGCACGACGTATTCGGTCATCCGCATGCTGAGGTCGGGATGCACCGCGCGCGCGATCGGCAGGTCGGGAAGCCTGGGGTCGGCCAGCAGGTGATCGACACCGGCGCCCAGGTTGAAGATCGCCTTCAGATTGGGAAGTTCGGCAAGCAGCCCGTGCGGGGCACGCCAGACACAAGCGTAGCCGACATCGACCGGATCTCCGATCGTTGCGGGCCAGAAGCGCAGGTCGCGGGCGCCCTGGGCGGCTCGGAAGTGTCCGTACCAAGCCTCCTGGGTCGCCCCGGCGACGACCACAAGCACGGCGCCCGGCGCGCCAGCCACTATGGCCACTCGCCGTTCGCTCGGCGGCGCGAGGTCGACAGGCTCACTGCGCCACGACGCCTTCCGCCGCCGTTTCCAATTCGAAGGCGGCCGCGAACAGCGCGCGGGTATATTCGCTTCGCGGGTTGGCGAACAGCTCCGTCGCCGGGCCTTCCTCGACGACCTTGCCGTGACGCATGACCACCAGCCGGCTGGCGAGGGCCGCGACCACCTTAAGGTCATGGGAAATGAACATGTAGGTCAGATCGCGGCGCTTCTGAAGCTCGCGCAGGAGCTCCACGATCTGGGACTGGATCAGCATGTCGAGCGCGCTCGTCGGCTCGTCGAGCACCACGAAGGTCGGCTCCAGCACGATCGCCCGCGCAACCGCGATGCGCTGGCGTTGGCCGCCGGAGAACTCGTGCGGATAGCGGAAGCGGGTCTCCGGGTCGAGGCCGACGTCGAGCAGGGCGCGGATGACGCGGCGTTCGCGTTCGTCGTTCGGCATGTGGGGATGATGCACCCACAGGCCCTCCTCGATGATGTCGGCAACCGACATGCGCGGGCTGAGCGAGCCGTAGGGATCCTGGAACACGATCTGCATGGCGTGACGGAACGGCCGCATCGCGCGGAAGCGAAGCCCCTGTACGGTCTTGCCCATGAACACGATCGGCCCGTTCGACGAAATCAGGCGCAGGATCGCGAGGCCGAGGGTGGTCTTGCCCGATCCGGATTCCCCGACCACGCCGAGGGTTTCTCCCTTGCGCACCGCGATCGAGACGCCGTCGACGGCCTTGATGAACCCGACCACCTTGCGCAGCACGCCGCGCTTGATCGGAAACCAGACCTTGAGGTCCTTGGTCTCCACCACGATCGGCGCCTCCGGCTGCAGCGGCGCCGGATCGGGCTTGGGCTCGGCCGCGAGCAGCGCGCAGGTGTAGGGATGCTCGGGGCCGGTGAAAACGCGCTCCACGTCGCCCTGCTCGACGATCTTGCCGCGCTGCATGACGCAGACGCGATCGGCCAGCTTGCGCACGATGCCGAGGTCATGGGTGATGAACAGCATCGCCATGCCGAGCCGCGTCTGCAGCTCCTTGAGCAGCTTGAGGATCTGCGCCTGCACGGTCACGTCGAGCGCGGTCGTCGGCTCGTCGGCGATCAGCAGGTCGGGCTCGTTGGCGAGCGCCATCGCGATCATCACGCGCTGGCGCTGTCCGCCCGAGAGCTGATGCGGGTAGCTCGCGAGCCGGCTCTGCGGATCGGGAATGCCGACCTGGCTCAAGAGCTCGACGATGCGCGTGCGCGCCGCGGCGCCGGTGATGCCGCGATGCAGCTCGAGAATTTCCGTGATCTGCCGCTCGATCGTGTGCAGGGGATTAAGCGACGTCATCGGCTCCTGAAAGATGATGGTGATGTCGTCGCCGCGGACCTTGCGGATCTCGCGCTCGGGCAGATGCAACAGCTCCTGTCCCTTGAAGGAGATCGACCCCGAAGGATGGTGCGCCGCCGGATAGGGCAGGAGCTTCAGCACCGACAGCGCGGTGACCGATTTGCCGGAACCGGACTCCCCGACCAAGGCCACGGTTTCCCCCTTGGCGACGTCAAAGGAGACGCGGTCGACCGCAAGCGTCTCCCGCTCGCCCTGGCGGAAGGCAACCGAGAGATCGCGGACGGAGAGCAGGCTCATGTCCGCTGCTCCAGAATGTCGTCGAGCGTAAACGGGTTCACAGGCAGCAGTCGCATGCCTTCGGGGAGTGCCGGGCTACGACCCTCGCTCACAAAGATCGGGCAAGATAGCGCTTCCGCAGTCGCCATGTGGACAGCATCGGGCAACCTGACCGAGGTGCGCCGAGCACGAATGCCCGCGGCTTTGACCAGGATGCTGCGATTGACGGACAACATCTCGAAGTTCGGACCCTGCACCAGCATGGTCTCATAGGCTGAAGCGAGTTCTGCATAGCCGAGTTGGGCAGGTTTCACGAGCACTTCCGCCAGCGTCATCTCGCTCGTCCCTCCCACGATCTCCCTCGATTGCACCGCATCGAGAATCCACCAGGCATGATCGGAGTGCGCCCCGACGTGCTCGAAAGCGGCCATGAATACGTTCGAATCGAGGTAGACGCGGGGAGGGCTCACCGCCGACCCCACTCTTCTCTCAAAGCGTAGACGTGGCTGTTGATCTCCTCCATGGACGCAAAATGCGCACGCCGCAAATGCCCCCATCTCGAAAAATGACCGGGAGACTGCAGCCCACTCGGGGAGACTGCTTCTTGTGGCGTGGGCATCAGCTTGGCAGGCTCGTCCTCAGCGAAGCCGAGCGATCCGTCGAGACGCTTGCGTGCATGCAATTCCGCCAGCAGGTCGGCGGTTACATTCACGTGCCCGCGCCTGTGCGCGGCTCGAATGAGATCGCGCCAATAGGCTGCAGGGATCGAGCCGCGCTGCTTCCACGCGGCGACGGTCGGGTAAGGCAAGCCGATATCCCGCCCCAAATCCGCGTCCGAGCGCCACAGTGCAAAGATGTCAGATACGGTCTGCATAGATAAATTAAGCGATGTGCATCTTGTTGCGCAAGATGCACATAGCTACCCGAAGGTCCTGCGCGGATCGAAGGCGTCGCGCACTGCCTCGCCGATGAAGATCAGCAGCGACAGCATCAGCGCCACGGTGAAGAAGCCGGTGAGCCCGAGCCAGGGCGCATGCACGTTGGCCTTGCCCTGCGACAGCAGCTCGCCGAGCGAGGGCGAGCCCGGCGGCAAGCCGAAGCCGAGGAAGTCGAGCGCGGTCAGGGTCATCACCGAGGACGAGAGCACGAACGGCAGCATCGTCATGGTCGCGACCATGGCGTTCGGCAGCAGGTGCCGGAACATGATCACCCGGTTGGACACTCCCAGCGCGCGGGCGGCTTGGATGTACTCGAAATTGCGGCCGCGCAGGAACTCCGCCCGCACCAGGCCGACCAACGCCACCCATGAGAACAGCAGCAGGATGCCGAGCAGGACGAAGAAGCCCGGCACCAGGACCGAGGAAATGATCAGCAGCAGGTAGAGCGAGGGGACCGCGGTCCAGATCTCGATGAAGCGCTGGAACAAAAGGTCGGTCCAGCCGCCGAAGTAGCCCTGCACCGCACCGGCGGCAACGCCGACTAACGACGATATGACGGTGAGGATCAACCCGAACAGGACCGAGATGCGGAAGCCGTAGATCAGGCGCGCCACCACGTCGCGCCCCTGGTCGTCGGTGCCGAGCCAGTTCCACTCGAGGTCGCGGCAACCCTTGCCGCCCTTCTTCTCGGCGGCCGCCCGGCATTGCTCGTCGGTCAGCATCCAGGTCGGCGGCGAGGGTGCAGGCGTCGGCAGATCGAGATTGTGGGTGTGGTAGGAGTAGCGGATCGGCGGCCACAGCATGTATCCGCCCTTCTCGGCGATCAGTTTTTGCAAATACGGATCGCGATAGTCGGCGGCGGTTTCGAACTCGCCGCCGTAGGCGGTCTCGGCATAGCTGACGAATACCGGGAAATAGTAGCGGCCTTCGTGCTCGACCAGGAACGGCTTGTCGTTGGCGATGAACTCGGCGCCGAGCGACAGCACGAACAGCACCATGAACAGCCAAAAGGACCAGTAGCCGCGGCGGTTGGCCTTGAAATTCTCCCACCGCCGCCGGTTGATCGGCGTCAGCCAGGCGACGGGCTGCTCGCGCGCGAGCGCCGCCACTTCCGCGTCGCCGACCGCCGTCGCCGTCCGCAGTTCCTCCGGGTCCGGCGGCAACGACAGGTCCGGCCTCGGCTCGAGCTTCACGTCCATCTGGCGATCACACCTCCCGCGTCTCGAAGTCGATACGGGGATCCACCCAGGTGTAGGTGAGATCGGAAACCAGGTTCACGACCAGTCCGACCAGCGCGAAGATGTAGAGCGTGGCAAACACCACCGGATAGTCGCGATTGAGCACGCTTTCGAAGCCCAACAGGCCGAGCCCGTCGAGCGAGAAAATGGTCTCGATCAGCAGCGAGCCCGAGAAGAATGCGTGCACGAAAGCGCCGGGAAAGCCCGCGATGACGATCAACATCGCGTTGCGGAAGATGTGACCGTAGAGCACGCGGCCTTCGGCGCAACCCTTGGCGCGCGCGGTGAGCACGTATTGCTTGCGGACCTCGTCCAGGAACGAGTTCTTGGTCAGCAGCGTCATGGTCGCAAAGGCGCCGAGGCCCATGGCGAGCAGCGGCAGCACCAGGTGCCAGAAATAGTCGAGCACCCGCTGCCACCACGGCATCAAGGCCCAGCTCTCCGAAGTCAGCCCACGCAGCGGGAACCACGAGAAGAACGAGCCGCCGGCGAACAGTACGATCAGCAGGATCGCGATCAAGAAGCCGGGCAGCGCGTAGCCGATAATGATGACGCCGGACGTCCAAACGTCAAACCGCGACCCGTCGCGGATGGCCTTGCGCACGCCGAGCGGAATCGAGATCAAATAGGTGAGCAACGTCATCCAGATCCCGAGCGACATCGAAACCGGAAGCTTCTCCTTGATCAGATCGAGCACGCTGACGTCGCGGAAATAGCTCTTGCCGAAATCGAAGCGCATGTAGTTCCACAACATCAGGAGGAACCGCTCGTGCGCCGGCTTGTCGAAGCCGAATTGCTTCTCCAGGCTCTTGATGAACTCCGGATCGAGGCCCTGGGCGCCGCGGTATTTCGAGCTCGTGGCGTCGATTGCCGAGCCCCCTTGCGGCTGGCCGCGCGCGCCGAAATCGCCCCCCGGCGAGCCCGAGAACCGCGAGGTCGCGCCGGTGTCGGAGCCGCTGATCTTGGCGATCACGCGCTCGACCGGACCGCCGGGGGCAAACTGCACGACCAGGAACGAAACCAGCATGATGCCGAGCAACGTCGGCACCATGAACAGGATGCGGCGGATGATGTAGGCGGTCATTGCGGTTGCTCGTTCATCGGGGTTGGCCGCCTATCCGGCCCGCTCCAGTCGTGCCGCCTTTTCGCGGTCGTACCACCAGGTCTCGAGCACGCCGCGCCAATAGCGCGGCTTGGCCGCGGGGCGGCTGTACACGTCCCAGTACGCCAGCCAGTGCGAAGCCTTGTACCAATGTGGGATCATGTAGCGTCCGGCGCGGATCACCCGGTCGAGCGCGCGGCAGGCGAAGACCAGCTCGGCGCGGGTCTCGGCGGCAATGATCCTTTCGATCAGGCTGTCGATCGCGGGCTCGGCCATTCCC
>Ga0209382_10000118_pt1 | contig 115909 bp, 77 predicted proteins | sample SoiMetdeltSBSDD5_FD_187599 | JGI IMG/M metagenome (GOLD analysis project Ga0209382, IMG submission 187599) | Bulk soil microbial communities from a Populus tree surrounding site in Tennessee, USA - Soil MetaG P. deltoides SBSDD5 (SPAdes) (version 2) | ecosystem: Environmental > Terrestrial >... | reverse complement strand
GCGGAGCTCGTCCAGCGCGCCGGCCGTCACCGGGATCGACACGGCCGCCAGCGTCGCGACGATCGACGTGACGAGCAGGACCTCGAGAACGCTGAAGCCGTTCGAGCGAACAAGGATCCGACAGCGTCACATGACAGTGAAGATGGGCGCCCGGCATGGCTGACCGCTGATGGCTGCCTGACGGGCGCCGGCCTCATCTACTGATGCGTCGCGGGCTTGCTGTCGCCGACGGCGATGAGCGGCTTCAGCTTCGGGAAGCTCTTCTCCCCGATGCCCTTGACTTCATCAACTCCTCGATTTTCTTTTTACTAATAGTCAGCTCAATGTTTATGCGGGCGAACGCGAGGTGCGCCCACCAGCAGCGCCCCACCACCCGCGCCGGAGCGCGGTTGGATGCTGTACGCCGGCAGTTTTGCGTCAGTTGCCCCGCGGGCCGTCATACTGATGAGTCGCCACGCATTGACTTTTGGCCGCCACTCTGCGTGTATGTGTCCCCGACGGCATCGTCGGGCCTGGCATCCACGGGGGGCCTATGCAGGGTGGCGAGCGCAAACGTCCGCGTGAAGTGTCTCGACTGGCCGCGTCAGTCTGTCTGCTGATCGCCGCCGCAAGCAACGCATCGGGTGAACGCCTCCCGATCAAGGCCTACACGATCGAGAACGGGCTCGCTCACAATCGCGTCAAGCGGATCGTTCAGGACTCGCGGGGCTTCCTTTGGTTCTGCACTGGCGGCGGATTGAGTCGCTTCGACGGCTCTCAGTTCGTGACTTACAGCGTGGACGACGGGCTGCCAGGGCCTTCCCTCAACGACATCGTGGAAACCAGCGATGGTGTCTATTGGGTGGCCACCAACAGCGTGGGGGTCGTCCGATTCGACCTGACGTCGGCCAATTCTTCCCCGTCGGCAGGCCCGCGGTTCGCGTTGTATTCGGTCAGCAGTGAACCGGTGACCAACCGCGTGAACGTGCTCTTCAAGGACCGATCGGGAATGCTGTGGGCCGGCACGGACGGCGGGCTCTTCCGGCTGGATGAACGGGCGGGTGCGAAGGCGTTCGAACCCGTCAGCCTCGGCATTCCCCAGCATCCGGACATTCAAGTCCAGGTCTGGGCGCTGGCGTCGGACCGCGCCGGCGATCTCTGGATTGGTACCAAGTTTGGCCTGCTCCGACGAAAACCCGACGGCCGGCTGACGCACTACGCGATTGATCCGTCGTCAAACGACGACAACGTGGCGGCTGCCATCGTCGACACGAGCGGCAGCCTCTGGGTGGGACATCGAACTGGGCTGATCACATTCAACCCGGAGAGCGCGTCGGCGCAAGGTGACCAGCCGACGGTCGCCCGCGCGCTTCCGGCTGACGCGCGTCGCTACACGACAGCCGACGGCCTGGACAGCAACACCGTCCTCGCGCTCTACCAGTCCGCGGATCGACGGCTGTGGATTCGCACCTTCGGGCCCAGCCTCACTGAATTCGATGGCCGGCAGTTCCGGGCGTACGCAGTGGGCGATCGCGTCGGAGAAATCATCGGGGCACTGACCGAAGATCGCGAGGGCAATCTCTGGCTCGGCTCGCGGGCGATGGGTGCGCTGAAGATCCTGAGGCACGGGTGGAGCACCTACGACCAGGTTGACGGTCTGGGTGAATCCGTCGGTTCGGTGTTCCAGAATCGCGCGGGAGACCTGTATGTCAACAGCAGCCAATGGCGAGTCAGCCGCTTCGACGGACAGCGGTTTACGACCGTCACACCGGCGTTTCCAGCCACGCTGACGAGCTCGGGCTGGCGCACGGTCAGCGGCATGCTGGTGGACCATACAGGTCAGTGGTGGTTCGCGACACGCGAAGGCCTGTATCGGTTCGGGAGGGTCGACCGATTCGAGCACCTCGCCGGCGCGAAGCCAATCGCGGTTTACCAGGCTCGTGACGGCCTCGTCGACGACGATGTAACGCGTCTGTTCGAAGATTCGCGAGGAGACATCTGGATTGCTGCGTGGGTCCCCGCGCGTGAGGTGCTGGTCCGGTGGGACCGCGCCACGGCGACGTTCCACCGCTACGGCGAGAAGGAGGGCCTGCGGCCGTTCGTGACCGGCCTCAGCTTCGCCGAGGATGCGGCGGGCAACGTGTGGGCGGGTTTTCGCGAGGGCGGTCTCGCCCGTTATCGAAACGGCCGCTTCACGATGGTCGCGGCCGCTGACGGCGTCGGAACGGGCAGTGTCAACGGCATCTATGCCGACCCGACGGGTCGTGTCTGGGTCGCGGTCAACGGCCGCGGCGTCTGGCGCATCGACGATCCCTCGGCGGATCGGCCGCGCATCGCGCGATACACGAAGGTCGAGGGGTTGACCACGGACTCGGTCCTCGCCCTGACCGGCGACCTCACCGGACGCATCTACATCACCGGACCTCGCGGCATCGACCGCCTGGATCCGGTGTCGGGCCGCGTCAAGCACTACTCTACGGCGGACGGCTTCGCGGGGGGCGAGTTCACCGGCGCGACGCACGATCGCACCGGCGCGCTGTGGTTCTGCACGACGGCAGGACTGTCGCGGCTCACGCCGGCGGCAGAAGAACGCGCCTGGCCGCCACCCATCCGGATCGGCGGGCTGCGCGTCGCCGGGATCGCTCAACCGGTGTCCCCGCTCGGAGAGGCGCAGGTGTCCCCACTGCGCCTGAAGCCCGATCAGAACAACATCCAGATCGACTTCTTCGCACTCGCTTTCAGGGCTGGCGAGACGCTCCGGTACCAGTACAGGCTCGAAGGCGCATCAGTGGACTGGAGCGCGCCGGCGGCGCGTCGCAGCGTCGACTTTGCGAGCCTGTCGCCCGGCGCGTACCGGTTCCTGGTGCGCGCCGTCACCACCGAGGGAACCGAGAGCCCCGCGCCCGCCGCCGTCACGTTCGAGATTCTGCCGCCAGTATGGCGGCGCTGGTGGTTCCTGGCCATGGCCGCCACGATCGGCGCGTCCGCGGTCGTGGCCTTCACGCGGTCGCGCTCCCGCCGCGTGGCGGCGCTGCGCGAGAGCGAGGATCGCTTTCGCACGCTCGCGGAAACGGCATCCGATGCCATCATCACCATCGACGACACTGGTCGGATCGTGCTGGTCAATCACGCGGTTGAAAAGGTCTTCGGCTATCGGCGCGAGGAGTTGTTGGGCGCGGAGCTCACGATGCTCATGCCCGCCTCCTTCCGCGCCCGCCACGAGGCGGGCTTCGCGCGCTACCAGCGCACCGGCCAGCGGAACATCGCCTGGGAGACGATCGCCGTGCAGGGACGGCACCAGCGCGGGCACGAGATTCCGCTGGAGATCTCCTTCGGCGAGTTCACCAGGAACAACCGCCGGTTCTTCACCGGCATCGCCCGCGACGTGACCGAGCGCCAGCGCGCCGAGGAGGCGCTGCGACGGAGCCGCGAGGAGCGGCTGGCGGAGCTCGAACGCGTCCGCAAGCGCATCGCCACCGACTTGCACGACGACGTCGGCTCGAGCCTGACGCGGATTTCGCTCCTCAGCGAAGTGGTCCAGCGGCAGGTCCGCCAGGCCGACGCCTCGTTGGTCGACCCGCTCTCCTCCATCGCGGGGCTGTCCCGCGAGCTCGTCGACTCGATGAGCGACATCGTGTGGGCGATCAATCCCAGCAAGGATCATCTGACCGACCTCGCGCAGCGCATGCGGCACTTCGTCAGCGACCTCTGCACTGCCCGGGAGATCCAGTTCCGGTTCCGGACGCCTCCTCCGGAATGCGACATCGCGATCGGCGCCAATGTCCGCCGGGAGGTGTTCCTCCTCTTCAAGGAGGCGGTCAACAATCTGGTGCGGCACTCCCGCTGCTCGGAAGCGGAGTTGGAGTTCTCCGTCACTCCAGAGGGACTGGTGCTGCGCGTGAGCGACAACGGGCGGGGATTCGAGGTTGCGGCCGGCGGCGACGGACACGGCCTGCGAAGCATGCGCGAGCGCACGGAAGCTCTTGCAGGCAACCTGGACGTCGTCTCACAGCAGGGGCGCGGAACGCGGCTGGTTTTCACCATCCCGCTCGCAGACCGGGTCGCGGCGCCGGCAGCCCCTGCGCCGAGAACAGAAACCGAGACCGCTCCCTACATGAATATGCGGTGACCGACGTTTACTGTTCAGCGTAGGGTTAAGGAACAGAAGCAACGCATGTCCCAGAGCCCGACGCCATCCGTGCCTCCGGCCGACCCCGGTCAGCGCGGGATCAGGGTCGCCATCATCGAAGACGAGCGCGACATCCGCGAGTGCCTGTGCCTGTTGGTGAACGGCACCGATGGCTATACCTGCACCGGCAGTTACCGCACGATGGAGGAAGCGCTCGAGAAGATCCCGGGCCAGATGCCCGACGTCGTTCTGTCCGATATCGGCCTGCCGGGGATGAGCGGGATCGAGGGTGTCCGCATCCTGAGGACGCGGCATCCGGCCCTGCTGCTCCTGATGCTCACGATCCACGACGACGATGAGCGCATCTTCGATGCGATCTGTGCGGGGGCGTGCGGATACCTGCTGAAGAAGACGCCGCCGGCGCGGCTGCTCGACAGCTTGCGTGAGGCGGTGGCCGGCGGTGCCCCGATGTCCCCCGAAGTGGCGCGCCGGGTGATTGCGCTCTTTCGCGAGGTTCGGCCGCCAGATCGAGCGGACTATCATCTCACGCCGCACGAGACGCGGCTGCTCAAGCTGTTCGTCGAAGGCCACAACTACAAGACCGCCGCGGCGGAGCTGCGCGTCTCGGTGAATACGGTGAATTTCCACGTCCGCAGCATCTACGACAAGCTTCAGGTCCACTCGCGATCGGAAGCGGTCGCAAAAGCCCTCCGCAATCGCCTCGTGTAGATCGCCTCTCCCGGACTTGCGTTCCTACTTGCGCAAGCAGTGACGACCGCAGCGCGCCGCCGTATCTTTCCCGCGTGCAAGCGCATCCAGCAATACGCGCCACGAAGGCGGGCGCGCCGGAACCCGATCGGCCCCCTCACGCTCGAGATTTACGGTGAGGCGACGCTGCCATATCAGCATGCGCAACGAAGTGCAATCGGTGCAAGGGAAGAGTTGGCGAGCTGGCTCGCGCGGTAGGTGCGGACTTCCCTGCTTGTGTGAGTCGTGTTGCCCGCACTGCTTCGTGCCATCCTTCCTCGTGCTCCTGAACGTTCGGCCAGCGATGTGACCGTCTGCTGCTGTGCGACCGGGGACCTCGGATCCGAGGCCATTGCTGCCGCAGTTCGGCTCCTATCCGAAGAACGATCGCGGCTCGCCGAGCTGGCCTTTCCCGAGGACCGTCGCGATTTCGCGGTGGCCCACGCGCTGTTGCGCCGCACGCTGACGTCGTTCGGCGGCCACGCACCGCATGAATGGAGGTTCGTCAGGGGCCGGCGAGGCAAGCCCAATTGACGCATGAACTTGCCGCAGCCAGGGGTCTCTCGTTCAACCTCGCACACACGCGAGGTCTCGTGGCGTGTGCGGTCCGGAAAGGCGGAGCCGTCGGGTCGATGTCGAATCGACGGACGTTCCTGGTAACGTGTTGGAGCTCGCGGCCCGGTGGTTCTCGCGGCAAGAGACCTGTTCCTTGGAGCGTGTCCCTGAGGACGCCCGGCCGGCGCGGTTCGTCGAGCACTGGGTCCTGAAAGAAGCCTACTTGAAGGCGACCGGCGACGGCCTGTCTGTTCTCCTCCTCGACCAGGTTTCGTTCACGTTCGACCACTCCTCCGGGATTCATTTCGAGGCACCATCGCACGTTGAGGCCAGTCGATGGCGGTTCGCGCTGTACGCGCCTTGCTCGTGCCACCGGCTTGCCGTCGCTATCGAGGACGCTCACGCGGACGTCGGCCGGCCGGTGCTGAAACTGACGACGGACGGTGGTGCTGAGCGGGAGCTCCGGCCAGTGCGATCATCGTTCCGCGATGAGCCGCAGTGCCCAGCGGACTGCCGGGTAGATGCGGCTGCGACGCGATAATCGCCAGCCTGCGCCCGCTCGAGGCAGGGCGCCAGACGATCCACCAGGTACTTGACCCGCGGTTCGGCCACGACCGCTGCGTGCAACCCGACGACGTCGTGAATCTCGAGCGCCGCCGCGAGGCCCGCCCAACCGAGCGACGGCTCGTGGACGATTCCGAGAGGCTGCTGTCTCGATCGGAACAGCACGAGTTTGCCGGGATAGAAACTCGGGCGATAGGCACGGCTTGCGACGGCGATGAATCCCTCGTCAATCGCAGCTTCGGTACCGTTCGTCGCAATGCCGGGCAATCGTGCGACATTCAGCCTGATCAGGTCGAGAATTTCCTGACCTGTCTTGGCGGCTTTTGCTCTCAGATAGGCAGCACGGTGCGACGGCTCGAGCATGAACAGACTTCCGACATGGTGCTCGACGCGGCGATACAGCCATCCGAGCGCGCGCAACACGCGCCCGACGCGGTACTGCGGGTAACCCGGGCCCCAGGTATCGAACATCGCGACGAGCGCCACGTCTTCGCCGCGTTGTCGCAGCATCTGAGCCATCTCGAACGCCACCTTGCCGCCGAACGAAGCACCGGCCAGGTAGTAAGGACCGTCGGGTGCCATGCGCTTCACCTCGTCCAGGTACGATGCTGCCATCTCTTCCACGCTGGTTTGACGCGAGAAACGGCCATCCACGTGGCGGCCCTGCAGACCCCAGAACGGCTGGTCGGGACCGAGCCGGCGCGCGAGATCGCGATAGTAGTAGCAGTGGCCGCCACCGCCGTGAACGCAGAACAGCGGCGGCCTGGATCCTTGCGGTTGCAGCGGCACCAGGCAGGCGAACTGGTCCGGCGCCTGATCGCGCAGCGCCGCCGCGATGGCGGCGATCGACGGCCCGGCGATGAATGCTGCATGGGACAAGCGCCGCCCGATCTCCCGCTCAATCCTTGCGAGCAGGTGAACCGCCTTCAACGAATCGCCGCCGAGGCGGAAAAAATCATCCTGCGGGGCGACGTGCGAGAGGCCGAGGAGATCTTTCCAGATCGCCGCGATTCGGCGTTCGAGATCGTTCAATGTTGCCGGTGGTGAAGCCGCCGTTGTCTCCAGCGTGGGCGCGGGTCGCGGAAGCGCCCGACGATCGACCTTGCCATTTGCTGTCAGCGGCAGCTGATCGAGCAGCACGAAGGCCGCCGGCACCATAAAGGGCGGGAGTTCCGCCGCCAGCGCCTGGCGGAGCACGCGCTCCAACGTGCAGTCGCGGCCGGCTGCAGGGACGACGTAAGCGACCAGACGCAGGTCGCCCGGCCGATCCTCGCGTGCGACGACGACCGCACGGGCGACCTCCGGTCGCTGGTGCAGCGCGGTTTCGACTTCGCCCAGCTCGACCCGGAAGCCGCGGATCTTCACTTGCTGATCCACGCGACCGAGAAATTCGATTGCGCCGCCCGGCAGCTGCCGAACCCGATCGCCGGTTCGGTACATCCTGGCGCCGGCGCTGGTCGAGAACGGGTCGTCGATGAACCGCTCGCTGGTGAGCACCGGCTGGTTCAGATATCCGGCGCTGACACCTCGCCCACCGATGTAGAGCTCTCCCGGTACGCCAATCTCTACGGGCGCGCCCCGTTCGTCGAGCACATACGCCCGGGTGTTCGCGATCGGCCGGCCGATCGGGACCGTCGGCGCCCATTCCCGGCATTCGAGCTCCGATTCCACATCGAAGGTCAGCGAGCCAATCGTTGTCTCGGTGGGGCCGTAATGATTGAGCCAGACCAGACCAGGCTTTCTCCGCACCGATTCGAGCAGAGGCCACTGTGCGGCTTCGCCGCCGGTGATCAGGAAACGTCGCGGCAGTACACGGGCGCCTGATTCGAACGCCATCAACGCCGTCAGGTGCGTCGGCGTGATTTTCAGGACGTCGATCGGGTGCGCGTCGGCATACGCCGCGAGCGCGTTCCCGTCGACGTTTGTTTCGTCGTCGATCACGTGCAGACATCCGCCCGACGCGAGGCACGGGAAGATGCAGGTGTTCCCCAGATCGGCCGCGAGCGTCGAGACCGTTGCAAACGACCGAGCCGGCGCGTCGGTCACGACGTCCAGCCCGATCTTGCGCGCAAGGAAATGCGTGTAGTTGACCAGGTTGTCGTGCCGTACGGCGACCCCTTTCGGGACGCCGGTCGACCCCGAGGTGTAGATCACGTAAACAAGATCGTCCGGCATGCTGCGCCGCGCCGGATCGGTGATCGGCTCGCCTGCGATCATCGGCCGGTCCCGGTCGAGACACAGCACCGTGACGCCGTCGCTCACCGGGATCGAACCCGCCAGGGCATCGTGCGTGAGCACCACGCCGACCGCCGCTTCCCTGAGCAGATGCGCCACGCGTGCCGGCGGTGCGCCGGGGAGCAAGGGGACGTAAGCCGAACCTGCTTTCATGATCCCGAGCAGGCCGACGATCATCGAGGCCGAACGCTCCATCATGATGGCGACGCATTGCGTCCTGGCGCCGTCGCGCCGCAGTAGGAATGAGGCGACCTGATTCGACCTGGCATTCAGGTCCGCATAGGTGAGTACTTCGCCGCGGCACGCGACGGCTGCCCGCGTCGGCGTGAGCCGGGCCTGTTCTTCGAACAGGTAATGGAAACAAGTCCTCTCGAACGGAACCGCGATGTCATGAAACGCGTCGACTGGCAGTCTTCCCATCCGGCAGAGTATCGTCCCGCAGCGGTTTCGTGTCCCAGCGTGAGCAAGTAGGAAACCTTCGAGGAGCCCACAGCTGGGCTGGGCTGGGCTGAGCTGTGGCAGTCTCGTGGTCTTGACATCTGATCTTGACCCTCCCTGTATGTCGCTTCCAGATCAGGAGGCCACATATGCGTCCGTGAGTTTCCATTCCCGCACCGGCTCCGCCGGGTTGCCGCCCGCGATGCTGCTCGTCGTCACTACCAGTTACGCGGCGGCCGACGGCGGCCGATCAAGGCGTACACGATGGAGCGCGGTCTCGCGCACAACCAAGTCAATGGCGCGCCACAACATGCGATCCCTGCATGAATATGCGGTGACTCGCCGGGTCCGCCAGCGTAACGTAGAGCACAGAGCCGACGCATGTCAGACGCGCATACGACGCCAGCCAGCACTCCCCGGGGCACACAGAATCCGATCAGGGTCGCGATCGTCGAAGACGAGCGTGACATTCGAGAATGTCTCTGCGTGCTGGTGAACGGGACCGAGGGCTACGCGTGTAGTGGCAGCTACCGGACGATGGAAGAGGCGCTCGAGAAGATCCCGTCGCAGATGCCTGACGTCGTGCTGTCGGATATCGGGCTTCCTGGCATGAGCGGCATCGAGGGCGTCCGCACGCTCAAACAGCGTTTTCCGGATCTGCTCCTGTTGATGCTCACGGTCTACGATGACGATGAACGCATTTTCGACGCGATGTGCGCCGGCGCCTGCGGCTACCTGCTGAAGAAAACGCCACCCGCCCGCCTGCTCGAGAGCCTCAGGGAAGCCGTTTCCGGCGGTGCGCCGATGTCGCCGGAGGTCGCACGGCGTGTGATCACCCTGTTCCGGGAGATCCGCCCTCCGGATCGCGCGGATTACCATCTGACGCCGCACGAAACACGGCTACTCAAGTTGTTCGTCGAAGGCCACAACTACAAGACTGCCGCAGCGGAGCTGCGCGTCTCGGTCAACACCGTCAACTTCCACGTCCGCAGCGTCTACGACAAGCTGCAGGTGCATTCGCGATCGGAAGCGGTCGCGAAGGCGCTGCGCAATCGTCTGGTCTGATCCCGGCGGGTTCGCCACCCGCCACATCCCTGCACACTCCTACTTGCGCAAGCGGTGACGCGGCCGGTCGGCCGCCGTATCGTGCTGCGCGTTCGTCACGGCACTGCGCCACGACGGTTCCTCAGAAGGAAAGGTCCACCAATGCTGCCGAGCACGAAGCTGACGGTTGGAGACGTGCTGCTGATTCTGCATCGACGAGTCCGCCTGATCCTGGTCACCGCTGCTGTGGTCTCCGCAGCGACTGCCGGAGCTGCCCTGGGACTGCCGAATCGCTACCGATCGGAGACGTTGATCCTGGTTGTACCGCAGCGCGTGCCCGAGACCTATGTCAAATCGACGGTGACCGCAAAGATCGAAGACCGCCTGCAGTCGATCAGCCAGCAGATTCTCAGCCGGACGCGGCTGGAGCGAATCATCGAGGACTTCGATCTCTACGCGGTCGAGCGGCGCACCAGGCTGATGGAAACCATCGTCGAGGACCTGCGCCGGCACATCGACGTCAAGGTGGTGAAAGGCGACGCCTTTCGCGTCGCCTACATCGGCGACGATGCCAGCACCGTCATGAAGGTGACGAACCGGCTGGCGTCGCTGTTCATCGAGGAAAACCTGCGCGACCGCGAGGAGCTGGCGGAGGGCACCAATCGGTTCCTCGAAGCGCAGCTGGCCGACGCCAGAACCCGACTGATCGACCACGAGCGGAAGCTCGAGCAGTACCGAAACAGGTTCGGCAGTGAGCTGCCGTCGCAGCAGGCACCGAACCTCCAGGTGATTCAGAACCTGCAACTGCAGCTGCAGTCGCTCACCGACGCGGTGAACCGCGACTCCGATCGGCGGGAGCTGATCGAGCGTCAACTCCGCGAGGTGCAGCGTGAGATCGAGGCGGAACCCGCGGTTGCGGCAGCAACAACGGCCGATGCGACCAGGCCGGCCGAGGGAGCAAGCGCGGCCCAACAGCTCGCGACTGCACGCTCGACGTTCGCCGTACTCGAAGGCCGGCTGAAGCCGGCGCACCCCGATCTGCAGCGGATGCAGCGTGTCGTGAGCGACCTCGAAGCGAGAGCCGCGCTCGAGGCAGCCAGTCCGGCCGCCGCCGCCGCTGCTCCGTCGCCCGCCGAGCAAAGACGCCAGGGGCGTGCCGCCGACCTGCGTCTGGAACTCGACCACGTCGGTCGCCAGCTGGCACTCAGGGCGGCGGAGGAGGAGCGGCTGCAGGACCTCATCCGCACGTATCAGCAGCGGATCGAGCGCGTACCTGCGCGCGAGTCCGAGCTGGCGGAGTTGACGCGTGACTATTCGACGCTGCAGACGCTCTACCAGACTCTACTGGCAAAGCAGGAAGAGTCCAAGATCGCGGCGAACCTCGAACGACGACAGGTCGGTGCGCAATTCAAGCTCCTCGATCCGGCCCGCGTCGCCGAAAGACCGTTCAGCCCGCGACGCTGGTTGATCACTCTCGCCGGCGTTGCCGCGGGGCTCTCGCTGGGTCTCGCCCTGGTCGGACTCGTCGAGCATCGTGATCGCACGTTCAAGACCGGGGCGGACATCCGCAACGAGCTCACCGTGCCGGTGCTGGCGATCGTACCGCTGATGCACTCCAACCAGGAAGCGCGACGGGCGGCCAGGCGACGCTTCGCCGCGACCTGGGCGACCGGCGTGCTCGTCAGTGGCTGCATCCCACTCATCATCTATTCGTTCCTGCACTGAGGGAGCCCATGTCTCGTTCTGTTTTCGAACTGCGTGATCTTCCGGCGCAGGCCAGTGCATCTCTGGTCGACTCGATCGAGATTCACACCACAGCGGTGCTCGGAAAGACGGTTGCCGATTCGAAGCTGTCGGCCCTCTCGCGGGAACAGTACCGGCAACTGGCGGCGACGCTGCACAACGCGCAAGCTGAGAATGGCCTCAAGGCGGTCATGATCGCGAGCGCGGTGGGTGGTGAAGGCAAAACCATGACCGCCGCGAACCTCGCATGGACGTTCGCGGAGTCGTACCGTCGCCGGGTCCTGCTCGTCGACGCAGATCTCCGCCGGCCATCACTGCACCGCCTGTTCGACATCGGCGAACGGCCCTTCGAATCGTCGCGCCCCTGGACAGAGCAGGTGCGGCAGGTGACACCCCGGCTCGGTCTGCTGTCGCGAACCCAACCCAGCACCGCGCCGATGGCCGATCTGACATCCACGCGCATGCGCGAGCTGATCCAGGAGGCGCGCCGGATGGTGGATTGGATCATCGTCGACACGCCGCCAATCGCGCTGTTGCCCGACGCCAGTCTGCTCGCCTCGGTTGTCGATGGCACGGTGATCGTCGTCAGAGCCGGATCGACACCACTCGAACTGGTGAGGCGCGCTGTCGATGCGCTCGACGCCAAGACAACGCTCGGCGTCGTGCTGAACGGCGCGTCCAGGCAGGTGCTCAACGACGACTACGGCTACGACGAGTACTACACGCGGATCGAACCGCACTGAAAAGGACGAATGCATCATGTCGGCGCTTCTTCTCCAGGTCAACCGCCGAAAGTTGTGGCTCATCGTGGGTCAGAGCGCGCTCATTGCGGCCGTCATCGTGATCGCTGCAGCCGCGAGCGCGCGCACCGCCGCCCGGTTTGTCACCGGTGACGAGGCGATGATCGCGATCGCCGGCGCGCTGCTGATCTTTGTCGGGGCGGCGCGGATGAGCGTTCTCCGTCTGAGACGCCGCGTCGGCGCTCGTGAGCGGCTGCTCGTCGTCGGCAGTACAGACGCCGATGTCTCGCTGACGCGAGAGCTGGTCGACAAACAACCACAGCTCGGGATCGACATCGTCGGCTTCGTCGACGTCGATCTCAAATGCGCCGCTCGAGCGCCAATCGACGTCGAGATCGTCGGCACGATCGATCGGGTGCCGGACATCGTTCGACACCGCCGTGTCGATCGCGTTGTCGTCAACCTCGCCGATGGCCGCGGCCGTCTGCCGGTCGACGAGCTGCTCGACCTTCGCCTCCGTGGCATCCCAGTCGATCACCTGGCGTCGGCGTACGAGCGCTACACGGGAAAGATCGTGCTCGAACACCTGCGCCCCAGCTGGTTCATCTTTTCATCCGGCTTTCAGCAGACACGCACGCTGATTGCGGCCAAGCGGCTGCTCGACGTGGTCGTGGGCAGCTGCGGCCTGCTGCTGGTTGCGCCGTTGATGGGGGGAATCGCGGTGGCCGTGAAGCTCACGTCCCGCGGCCCGGTGTTCTACTCGCAGCGGCGCGTGGGTCAGAACGGTCAGCCGTTCACGATCCGGAAGTTCCGATCGATGCACGTCGACGCGGAGGCGAAAACCGGCGCGGTCTGGGCGATGGTCAACGACCCGCGGCTCACCCCGATTGGGCGGTGGCTGAGAAGCACGCGGCTCGACGAGCTGCCCCAACTGTGGAACGTGCTGGCGGGCGACATGAGTCTCGTCGGACCGCGGCCCGAACGGCCGGAGTTCGTCAGCGACCTGGAGCGCGAGATCGCTTTGTACGGCCGCCGTCATCTGGTCAAGCCGGGGATCACTGGCTGGGCGCAGGTTTCTTATCCGTATGGAGCCTCGGTAAATGACGCGCTGCAGAAGCTGCAGTACGACCTGTACTACCTGAAACACATGTCGATTGCATTCGACATGTTCATCATGCTCGCGACCCTGAAAACCGTCTGGTCGCGAACCGGATGCTAGGGGGAGCGTGATGGCCTCTGGTGATTTCGTGCTCTCGATGCTGTTCTGGTTCTGCCTGACTGGCGTGGCCTATACCTACGCCGGTTACCCCGCCCTCGTGTGGGCGTGCGGCGTGGCATTCGGACGACGCAAGGTGGCGCCCCGAGAACATGCCGGACGCCTGCCATGCGTATCCGTGCTGATCGTCGCGCACGACGAAGCAGATTCGATCGGCACGCGCATCGACAACGCACTCGCGCTCGACTATCCCCGCGATCGGCTGGAAATTGTCGTCGCATCCGACGGCAGTCGCGACGGAACCGCCGCGATCGCACGAAGCCGACGCGACTCCCGGGTGCGTGTGGTGGATTTCGGATCGCAGCGCGGCAAGGCTGCCGTCCTCAATGAGGTCATCCCGACGCTGGCCTCGGAGATCGTCGTGCTCTCCGATGCGAACACGATGATGGAGCCGGCGGCTGTTCGCAGGATGGTGCGGTGGTTCACCGATGAGCACGTCGGGGTGGTGGTCGGTCGCCTGATCCTCACCGATCCGGCCACCGGGACGAATGTCGACGGTCTCTACTGGAGGTACGAGACGTTCCTCAAGCGGCAGGACGCGCGACTGAATGCGCTGCTCGGCGCAAACGGCGCGATCTACGGCCTTCGGCGCGCCTGCTTCACTCCGGTTCCGGCCGATACGCTCGTCGATGACCTGGTGCTGCCGCTTCTCGCACGCCTGAAGAGCGGATGCGAGATCGTCTATGACGAATCGATAGTCGCGCGTGAAGAGACTCCGGCGGATCTCGGTGCCGAGTTCCAGCGGCGAGCGCGAATCGGCGCTGGTGGATTTCAAAGCCTGGCGACGCTGTGGCCCTTGCTGTCGCCTGCGCAAGGCTGGATCGCGTTCACCTTCCTGTCACACAAGGTGCTTCGCTGGGTCTGCCCGTTCCTCCTCGCCGGCACGCTGGTGATCAACCTTGTTCTGGCGGACCACGCGATCTACCGGGTGATGCTCTCGTCGCAGGCGTTTCTCTACACGGCGGCGACCCTGGGTGCGATCGTGCCGGGTTCGGGTGCGGCCTGTCGTCTCCTGCGGATGGTGACACTGTTCGTGAGCATGCAGGCGGCGCTCCTGGTGGGATTCTGGCGATGGATCGCAGGCGTCCGGAGCGGTACGTGGCAGCGAACGTCGCGCCGTTCGGGATGGCCGGACACGGCGGCCGCGAATGCGCCTCGGTCGAGCGCGGCAGCGCCGATCCGAGTCGTGCACCTGGTCATTGCGCTGGACATTGGCGGACTCGAAATGGTCGTGGCCAGTCTCGCGCGCCAGATTGGCGGCCGGTTCCGCCTCTACGTGATCTGCCTCGAAGGCCTCGGTCCGATCGCGTCAGGCTTCGAGCACGCCGGCGTGCCGGTCGAGTGCATCGGGCGCCCCGACACTTCGTTCATCCGCAGCCTGTTGCGGTTGCGGCGCCGACTGAACGTGCTACGGCCCGACCTCATCCACACCCACAACGAGAAAGCGCATATTCGCGGCGCGCTCGCCAGCATGGGACTGCGCCGGCGGCCGGCGCTCGTTCATACCCGGCACGGCGAGTCCCGGGCGACCGGCTGGGCGGCGATCGCGAACCGGGTCGCAGTCTGGCGATCGGGATTCATCGTCAGCGTCTCGGAAAAGGCGAGCGCCATTGCCCGCGCCGAGGGCGCTCGACCGCACTGCGTACGTGTCATCCGCAATGGCATCGACCTGAGCGCTCACGACGCGGCCAGCAGCGGTGACGCGAGACACACTCGTGTCGTTGCGATCGGCCGTCTGACGCCCGTCAAAGACTTCGCCACCATGCTTCGTGCGGCACGAATCGTGGCCGATGCAGACCCATCGTTCCTACTGGATGTCGTCGGCGACGGGCCGTCGCGGCCCGAGCTCGAGGACTTGCGCCGGCAACTCCGCCTCGAGCCGCATGTCACCTTCCACGGTACGCGCAACGATGTCCGACGCGTCCTGTCGGAGGCGAAGCTCTTTGTCCAATCGTCGCTGAGCGAAGGTATTTCGCTGACCTTGCTCGAAGCGATGGCTGCGGGCGTCCCAATCGTCGCCACCCGTGTGGGAGGCACTCCCGAAGTCGTCGAACACGGCGTCACCGGGTTGCTCGTTACCGCGGCCCAACCGCATCGGCTGGCGGCTGCAATGTTGACCATCCTGAAGGATCGCCGGCTGGCGCAGCGTATGAGCGAACAGGCCCGGATACGTGCCGCCCAGCATTTCGACCTGACGCGAATGACCGCTTCTTATGAGGCCCTGTACCAGGAAGCGCTGGGCAGCCTCGGCATCCAGGCTGCGTGAACGCCATGCACACCTTCGACGCAAACGAATCGACCCGGCGCAGACGAGCGCTGTTCATCGCCTACACCTTCCCTCCAGTGGGCGGTGCGGGCGTGCAGCGAACGACCAAGTTCGTCAAGTATCTGCCGCATTGGGGCTGGGACGCATCGGTGTTGACGGTCGGCAATCCGTCGGTGCCGCTACGCGATGAGAGCCTGCTCGGCGACGTGCCCCCGTCAACGAACATCGTGCGCGCGCGGACGTTCGAACCGTCCTACACACGCAAGATCACCTTCGCGAGAACCGAGGGCCGTCCCGGAACTGGCGCCGCAGTCAAGCGCGCGCTGGCCAGCGGGGCGATCGGGCTGCTCCAGCCGGACCCCCAGGTTTTGTGGAATGCGCCAGCGTTCATCGCCGGCATCCGCGCGCTGCGGCGCGCGCACCACGACGCCATCGTCGCCAGCGCTCCGCCGTTTTCGTCGCTGTTGCTTGGCGCAGCGCTCAGCGCGGCCACAGGTACTCCGCTGGTGCTCGACTATCGCGATGAATGGGACGTCAGCAACCGGTATTGGGAGCACCGGCGCGTGCGCGCTGTATCGCTCGCCATTCAACGGGGCATGGAACGCTACGCCCTGCGACGCGCCAGCGCCGTCGTCGCGACTTCGGTCCGCAGCGCGGCCACGCTCGACGTACTGTGCCGGCGCGCCGGCAGCTCCGCCGCAGTGACGCACATTTTCAATGGGTTCGATCCGGAGGATTTTTCCAGCGGTGAGGCGACAGGGCCGACCCCCGCGCGTGAGACGTGGCGGCTGGTCTATACCGGCACGCTCTACCACCTGATGTCCCCGGAGCCCCTCGTCCGGGCCATCGAAACGCTGGCCGCGCAATGCCCGGATCTCGCGCGACGCATCGAGCTGGTCTTCGCCGGCCGGCACACCCCGGAACAACGCCAGCGACTCATGCGCCTCGCGCACATCTGCCGGCTGCAGGTTCATGAGTATGTCTCGCACCCGGAAGCAATCGCGCTCATGCGTTCGGCCGACGCGCTCTGCCTGCTCCTGAGCGATCTTCCCGGAGCCGAGCGGGTCATTCCGGCGAAGCTGTTCGAGTACATCGCGAGCGGCAGGCCGATCGTTGCGATTGCGCCGGAGGGCGACGTCAGCGACCTGCTCCGCGACCATCCCGGCGCAGTGGCCTTCGCGCCGGGCGACGTCGCCGCCATCGGCGAGTGGCTGGCGAGAGCGATTCAGGGCCGGGTCCGCATGCCCGAGCCCGGAATGGCGCAAACCGGCCCGTACAACCGCCGGCGTCAGGCACAGCAGCTCGCATCCTTGCTCGACGGTTTTGTCGGCGCCCCGGGTCACGGACGCGCGAAGGGAGTCCCATGTTCCGCCTGATCCGGTCGGACCTCCGCGCCAAGGCAATCTGGTGTTACGAGGACGACTCACCGTCCGCTCTGATCAAGGTGCTCCTGACCGACGGGACCGTCGCGATGGTGGTCTACCGAGCAATGCAGTGGGCACGCGGGCATCACCTCGGCCTGCTCGAGTGGCTCTGCAACAAGTTCAACGTGTTGACGCAGAACTGCATCATCGGCCGGGGGGCGGAGTTCGGTCCGGAGTTCGTGCTGATTCACGCGACCGGGATCGTCATCAACGGTCAGGTGCGGGGCGGTTCGCGCATTCACATCGAGCATCAGGTCACGATCGGCGCCGAAGGGCGTCACAGTCCACGGCTGGGTGACGACGTGTTCATCGGCGCCGGCGCCAAGATCATCGGCCCGGTCGTCGTCGGCTCCCATACCCGCATCGGCGCGAATGCCGTCGTGATCGGCGACGTGCCCGATTACGCCACCGCGGTCGGCGTTCCCGCGCGGCTGGTTCACCGGCAGGCTCGACCTGCCTTCCCCGCTCAGCTTTCTGAGCTCGCAGCACAGGCGCACGAGGCCTCCGCCTAGTGCGTACTGGAGGGATCATGCCAATGAAATCTGTCCGCAAGGGGTCGCTTCGTCTGTTCGCCGTCACCGGCATTTCTGTCGCCCTCACTGCGGCGGCGGGACGTGCGCAGTCCGTCGCGGCTGATCGTCTAAACGTCCGCGCGTCGGTTGCTCCCGCGGCAGCGCTTGCGCCCGATTACGTCATCGGGCCGGACGACGTGCTGGCGGTTGTGTTCTGGAAGGAACCGGAGATGTCGGCGCAGGTCCGCGTGCGCCCGGATGGAAAGATCTCGCTTCCTCTCCTGCGCGACGTCCGTGCATCAGGGCTGACGCCGGAACAGCTGCGGCAGCAACTCGAGGCCGACGCGAAGCCGTTTTTCGCCGAGACCAACGCGACGGTGACAGTGAACGAAGTCAACAGTCGAAAGGTGTTCGTCACCGGCGAGGTGGGCCGCCCCGGAGCGTTTCCGCTGACCGGTCCGATGACGATCCTGCAGGCGCTGGCACTCGCGGGAGGCTTCAACGAGTTCGCCGATGAAGAGCACATCGAGGTATTCCGCAGCGATGAAGCAGGGCCCGCACGCTTCCGCTTCAACTACAAAGACGTCCTGAACGGCAAGCGATCTGACGTGGCGCTCAAGTCGGGCGACACGATCGTGGTGCGATAGGCAGCCGTGCGCCTTCCTTCACTCGACGGTCTGCGAGCCGTGTCGATTCTGCTCGTGCTGCTGGCGCACCTCCGCGGCACAGGACAGGCACCGGACCTCGATTGGCTCGGCGCCGTCGGAGATGTCGGGAACCTCGGTGTGCGGACCTTCTTCGTGATTTCCGGATTCCTGATGACGATGCTGCTCGAGAAAGAATACGAACGCCGCGGCTGCATCTCTTTAGCGAACTTTCTGCAGCGACGAGCGTTCCGGATTCTCCCTGCGCTCGCGGCTTACCTGGTGGCGCTCGGGTTGATGACGGCGATCGGAATTGTCGCCGTCACGCATTCGGACCTGCTGACGGCCGCCACGTTTGCGACGAACTACGACGCCCAGCGGTCGTGGTACGTGGGTCATCTCTGGTCGCTCTCGGTCGAGGCGCAGTTCTATGTTTTGTGGGCCACCACCCGGGTGCTGGTCGGTCGATCGCGGATGTTCCCGGTCGCGCTCGCGGCGGTCGCCGCCGGCCCGGCGGCGCGCGTCGGACTTCACGTTCTCGCGCCGGAGTGGCGCTGGTCCATCGGCGAGGCGTTCCCTACGGTGGTGGATGCCCTGGCGACCGGAAGCTTGCTGGCGATGATGCAGGCGCAGCTGGCCGGAAGCTCTCGATACCTGCGGTTGATCCAGTCGGCCGCGGGATCGGCGATGCCGCTCGCGCTGCTCGGGCTGAATGCGGCGATGCCGTACATCGCCTTCTCCTACACGATCGGCGAGACGCTCATGAATCTGCTGTTAGCAGCGAGCATCCACCGCGTCGTGATGTTTCCGCGGTCCGCTATCGGCCGCATCCTCAATGCGAGAGCGGTCGTGGGTCTCGGCACACTGAGTTATTCGCTGTACCTGTGGCAGCAGCCATTTCTCAACCGGCAGTCGACGGCCCCGTTCTCGCAGTTTCCGCTCAACCTCGTCCTGGCGGTGATCACTGCGCTCCTCTCGTACTTCGTGATCGAGCGTCCGGCTCTTCAGATCAGCGCCGCTCGGATCAAAAGGCGAGCCCGAACCAGCTATCGAGAACCGAACGGACGACATGCCCATGCGACCTCCTGACACTCCCGTCGCAATGCTGACCAGTCGACCAGCCAGGGGCCACGGGCATCCGGCTCTCGGCGGGATGTTCATGGCGACGCAGTTCCTCGCTCTGAATGCAGTCGGCCTGTTCGCGACCGCTTACATCATTCGACGGCTCGGCGCGCTGCAATACGGCCAATGGGCGACCGCGGCGGGGCTCGCGGCGGCGAGTCTGCTGATCACGAGCGTTGGACTGCGGACCCTGTTCGTGCGCGACCTGGCGCGCCGGCCAGACTGCGCCGGAGAGTTGCTGGCGGCGCAGTTGGCGCTACGGATCGTTCTCGGCGGTGTCGCCGCCGCTTGTGCGCTTGCCGGTGCGGTCGCGCTCGGCTATCCACCAGTCGTGATCGCGTGTACCGCCGTCGGATGTGTGTGGATTCTCCTGTCGGTGATTTCGTCCACATTCGGCGACGTGCTGCAGTCGCGGGAACAATTCGCCAGTTACTCGGCGATCGCACTGGCGTCGGGAATGGCCGTAACGGCGGCCGCCGTGATCGCGGTCGCGCTCGGATTCGGGCCGGTGGGGCTCTCGCTCGCGTATCTCTCGGCGCCAGCGGTGAGCGCGACTCTGTACTGGCGTACGGTGCGGAATCACATCCGCGTGTCGGTGCGATGGGACGTGGCCGCGGCCCGCGGGTTACTGCGGGACGCCCGGCTGACCGCCGCCAACCAGATCGCCTCGGCGCTGCGCGATCGCGCCGAGCAACTGCTGGTGCCGCGCCTCGCGGGTCTGGAAGCGTTCGGACTGTTCAGCGCCGGAGCGATGATCGGCGATCGACTGGCCAATGTTCCAGACGCTGTGTGCACGGCGTTCTATCCGCGGATCAGCCGCGCGGCGCCGGACATTGGCCGCTCGGGGATGGAGTCGATGGTCACCAGGATGCTCACCATCGGACTCGCCGCATCGATGCCAGCAGCCGTGTTCGGCACTTATCTCGCGCACGGCATCTCCGGTGTGCTGCTGCCGAGCGATCCGCAGACGTGTCGACGCATCATCCAGATCACGGTGTGGGCGGTCCCGCTGACGGCGCTCAGCCTCGGCATGTCGTTCGCGCTGCAGGCGGCCGGGCGACATGACGATGTGGCGCGGGTGGGTCTGCGCGCGACGGCCATGAGCGCCGTGGGATCTGCGGCGCTGATCGCCGGGTTTGGCATCACGGGCGCCAGTTGCGCGGTGCTGGCGCGTCCTGCAACCATCCTGGTGACGTTGCTTCCCTCCTTTCGCCGGACCTTTCCCGGCGTTCTCCGCAGCGTCCCCCTGGCCCGAATTCTCCTGTGCGCGGGGGCGGTCGCGGGTCTCTGCCTGATGTCCGAAGCCGAGCGGATTGGTCCGGCCGCTCTGGTGGCCTCGGCTGGCGTCGCTTCCTATGGCGCCGCGCTGGTCGCGGCACGCGTATTCACGTTATCCGCAATCGTGCGGGTGTGCCGTCCGGCCGCTCACACCGTCGCGGATATGACGTCCTGAACTGCCATGGCGTACCTGCTTGCACTGCTGTATCTCGCGTGCATCTACCTGCGACCGGCGGAGATCGTCCCCGGATGGGAGACGTTTCCGTTTGCCGCCTGTATCGCGGCTGTATCGGCTCTCTGTATGGCGGGATCCCTGGTGCTCCGGCCGCGCCGCTTCTGGAACCTGCCTCAGGACTGGTTCGTGCTCGGCTTTCTCGTCGCGGTGGTCGTATCCAACGCCGCGTGGGGCTGGATGTCAGGCGCGGTGGAAGCGCTGCTCGCGATTGCGCCGGCAATTTTCTGCTACTTCCTTCTTCGCGGCGCGGTCGAGACGCCGCGTCAACTGCGCTGGGTCGGATACACACTGCTGGCGCTCACGCTCTTCCATGCCGCCAACGGCATCGTCCAGTTTCATACGGGTATCGGCCTGGGCGGAGTCGTCCCCGTCGAAGCGCATCCACTCGACGCTGATGAGGAAGTTGACGCAGAAACTCGCCGCATCCGCGGCACAGGGATTTTCAACGATCCGAACGATCTCGCGCTCACCCTGGTGGTGATGGTGCCGTTCCTGGTTGGACCACTGATTCGCCGCGCCACGCAGATGTCGGTCAGAGTTGGGGCGTTCGTCCTGCTGCTCCCGATCCTGATCGCGCTGTACTACACGAATTCCCGAGGCGGCATGCTCGGGCTCGCAGCCGCGCTGCTGCCGTACGGCTACCGCCGCTTCGGGAGATTTGTCGGCCTCGTCACCTCCGGAGCGGGACTCGCGCTGCTGATCTTCCTTGGTCCCTCCCGGATGGCACAGCTCGACGCCTCGGAATCCTCGGCACAGAACCGGGTGCAGTCGTGGGCGGAGGGGCTGCAGATGTTCAAATCGCATCCCCTGTTCGGTGTTGGCTTCGGCCGCTACACGGAATTCAACGAGCTGGTGGCGCACAACTCGTTCGTCCACACGCTCGGAGAGCTCGGGCTGCTCGGATCGTTCTGTTTCGTCGGCATGGGTTACTGCTTCTTCATCAACACGAGCCGCGCGATCGGTGAACACGGTGGCTGGGGAGAGGACCTGTGGCAAAGCGGCCTCGGGCTCGCCGTGTGTGCCATGTTCCTTTCGCGTCAGTACAGCGTGGTGCTGTTCGTCTGGCTGGCGTTGAGCGGCGGCTACGTACAGGTGATGACCAGCCTGGAGCCCCCGGCGCCGCGGCTGTCGCTGCAGCTCACGCGAATCGCTGCGATTACCGCCGGAGGTGTGCTTTCCACCTATGTGATGGTGCGCTTCTTCGGAAACTGGACCGCCTGACAAGGACTTCGCCGATGACTCCGACACGTTTGCGGATTGCACTGATCGGTTGCGGGCAGATCGCCGATGCCCATCTGCAGGAGCTGCGCCGGATTCCAGGCGCGTCGGTCGTGGCGGTGTGCGATGCCCACATCGATCTCGCGCGACAGGCCGCGGCCCGTTTCGGCGTCAAGCTGGCGTTCGACAGCGTGGAGTGCATGCTCGGCGCCGCGCAGCCTCACGTCGTCCACCTTACGACTCCGCCACACACCCATCATGCGCTCGCGCTCCAATGCCTGGCGTCGGGCGCCCACGTTTATGTGGAAAAGCCGTTCACGGTGAACGCCGCCGAAGCGGAAGCCCTCGTCAGCTCGGCCGAGTCTCGCGGCCTCCGGATCTGCCTCGGACACGACCAGTTGTTCGACCCGGCATGGCTGGAATGCCGGCGCCGAACGGCAGCGGGGGAACTGGGCGCGGTCGTGCACGTCGAGGCGCTCCAGGGGTACGACCTCGATGGACCGTTCGGACGGCTGCTCAATGATGACCCGACGCACTGGGTGAATCGACTGCCTGGCGGACTGTTTCAAAACGTCATCTCGCACGCCCTGGCGAGAATTCTCGACCTGATGCCGGACCCAGCTCCGGAGGTGAATGCACGATGGTTCAGGAGCCCGCCCGATATTGCGGTTCCGACCGAGCTGCGCGTGCAGTTCTTCGGCAGCACGTGCACTGGTGGCCTGACGTTCTCCACCAGGCTGCGTCCGCTCCGCAGGGTGACACGCGTGTTCGGCACGCGGGCAACGCTCGAGGCAGATCTGGATGCGAGAACCGTCACCGAGGATCGGAATGGATCGCTGCCCGGCGCGCTGTCGAAGCCGGAGCTGACTTGGCGCCGCTTCAGACAGTCGGCACAACACCTCGCGGCCAACCTCGTCCGTCTCGGACGTGCTGATCTGCACTACTTCGAAGGGATGCACACCCTGTTCGGCCGCTTCTACCAGTCGATCACGACCGGTGTGCCAACCCCGGTGTCGCACGCCGAGGCGCTGCGGGTGACCCGGGTCATGGACGCCGTGTTTACTGCGTGTCGCCACACCGACGCCGGGTTCGCGCCGCACATGCGCCTGGTAAGTGGAAGGAGGCGCGCATGAAGATAGCGGTCACGGGAGGAACCGGCTTCCTCGGTTCGCGGGTCGTCCCCGAGTTGCTGACGCGAGGGCATGCCGTACGATGTGCGGTACGCTCTCCGGCCAGAGGCGCAGCTCTGGCCGAGCGGCTCGCACCGGAGCTGCGAGCTGGATTCCAGGTCACGGTCGGAAAGCTGGACAGCGATGCTTTCTGTCGAGAGTTCCTGGCGGAGTGCGATTCGGTCATCCACATCGCCGCGCCCTTGACGGGCTCGGTTTCCGCTCTCTTCGCCAACGGCGTCGTCCCGACGCGCGTGCTCGTCAATGCCGCGATCGGCTGCGGTATTCGCCGATTCGTCCTGGTCAGTTCCCTCGCGGTGTACGGACCAGAAGAACTCGTGCCCGGGGCGGTGCTCGACGAGCGTTGCGCTGTGGACGACCGGCCGCATTTGCGGGACCCCTATACGTTCAGCAAGGTCGTGCAGGAACAGGTGTGCTGGGAAGCCCACATCGAGCGGGGACTCCCGCTGCTCGTGATCAGGCCAGGAGTCCTGTTTGGACCGGGGCGCCCGCTGGTGACCGCGCGCGTAGGCCTCACCATCGGCTCTGTTCTCATTCAGATGGGCGGACGCCAGCAGGTGCCCTACTGCTTCGTCGACAACTGCGCTCATGCCGTGGCCAGAGCGGTCGATGCCACCGCCCCGGAAGGCATGAGTTTCAATATCGTGGACGACGCTCTTTCCTCGGCGAACGAAGTCCTCCGTCTCCATCAGCAGCATCGTTCGAGACTTCGCGTGATCAAGGTGCCGGGCTGGGCGATCGCTCCATTGGCCCGCCTCTGTGAATGGGCGTCAACTCGGTCCGCTGGTATGTTCCCCCCGGCGCTCACACCCTACAAGGCGGCGGCGATGTGGAAACCTCTGCGCTTCAGTAACCAGCTCGCGAAGGATCACCTCGGATGGCAGCCGACGGTCACTTTCGCGGAAGGTGTGCGCCGGACGCTGCTTGCCAGCCTCAGGTCGAATCCCGTCGACGGCCACTGACATGCGCATTCTGTTCTTCTCGACCGCATTTCCACAGCCCTACGAGCCGTCGCGCAACCCGGACAACCTCGAACGCTGCGTCGCGCTCTCACGGCAGCACCCGGTCAGGGTGATGTCTCCATACAGCTGGCTGCACTTGCGATCGGCCATCGAATCTCACGACCACCTCTCGAGTCGCGGCCTTCTTGTCGATCGGCCGGTGTTCTTCTATCCACCCAGCGTGTTTCGCGGTGCGCACGCATGGTGCATGTGGCAAGGCATCCGTGCCGCTGCGGCCAGGCTCGTACGGACGTTTCAGCCCGACGCGGTCCTGAGTTACTGGACGTATCCGGATACCGCCGTCGCGACTGCAGTCGCGAGGCTTGCCCGTATTCCGTGCGTCGCCATCGTCGGTGGATCCGACGTGCTTGCGATCGATCCCGAGGCACCTGGCGCGGCAGGACGACGAGCCCGGCGGGTGCTCGAAGCCGTTGACGGGATCGCGGCCGTGAGCGACAGCATCAAACATCGAATCGTCGCGCTCGGGATCAGCCCCTCGAAGATCGGCGTGCTGGGCGCAGCGGTAGACAAGGCCGTCTTCGTTCCGGGATCACGTCAGGATGCAAGGCAGCAGCTGGACATCGCGGGCACCGCCGAGGTGCTCGTGTGGGTCGGACGAATGGTTGCGGTCAAGGCGCTCGACGTGCTGCTCGACGTCGTGGCGCGCCTGAAGACCTCGCGGCCGAATCTCCGTCTCTATCTGATTGGAGACGGGCCGTTGCGGCGCTCGTTGGAATCGAGGGTTGCGGCGGCCGGCCTCGCCACTCACGTCGTCTTCGTCGGACGCGTCCCGCATCGCGACTTGGCCGCGTATTACCGCGCCGCGGATCTGACGATCCTTCCCAGTGAATGGGAAGGCATGCCGAACACATTGCTGGAATCACATGCCTGTGGAACTGCGTTCGTCGCGACCGCGGTTGGAGCGGTTCCACAGCTCGCGATTCCCGACGTCGACGAACTGGTCAGACCCGGCGATCAGGAACAGCTCGCGGCGGCGATCACGCGAGCGTTGACGCGGCCGCGCGACGCGCGGGTGAGCGCGTCCAAGGTCGGCGGCTGGGACGAGATGGCGGATCAGCTCGCCGATTTGCTGGAGTGGGCGCGAAACTCGCGTCGAATCACCGGGGCACCGGCGGCCGTTTCCCTGCGCGAGAAAGTTCGAATGCGCCCGCGTCCGAGCTCGCGCCACTCGTGGCACGCGCGGTGACCCGCTGATGTGCGACGTACTGCTCCGAGGGGTTCAGCGGTTGGCCCAGGCTGTTGTTCGACGTCTCAGGCGCGAGCGAAGTGCCGATCCCTGCGGCCGAAGAGCCCGGACGCAGGTGGAGATCGGTCGGCGACACGAACCCCGGCGAATTGCCGGGAGGAGAGACGAGGTTGGATGTGCCAGTCACCGCTGCCGCAGCACCGGTGACCCAGCCGGGCGACACCCAGTTCGACGCAAACGCCAGGTTGGTATGGCTGCAGTGCGCGAATTTCAAAGTGGCGGCCGGGGCCCCGGGCGTCCGCGGCAGCGCCGCAAAGATGTTGTTTCGAATATCGATGATGCCCGCCGGCGGCTGGGGCGGGCAATCGTACCCTCCCCAGGTGGTGTTGAAGACGTGGAAACCGGAGATGTCGGCGCGATCCGCGGCGACGAGGACCGTGTTGTGGTAGAAGAACAGGCCGCTGCCCGGTTGAACCGCCCGTCCCACTCCGATCTGGTGGTCCTCGTTCCAGTGCACCAGATTCGGCGCGACCGTCGCGCCGGTGCTGATCAGCACGTTCCCGTAGATGAATGTCTGTTTATACGCAGCTCTCGACCCGAGCGCCTGATAACCGTTTTCGGGCTCCACGAGGTCCAGCATCCAGCCCGAAGGCGATCCTTCAATGTAGTTGTAGCGAACGATGGTGCCGGCGGATCGATCCTTCAGCTGACTCCCGCGGGCTCCCGGTCGCATATGGCCGAAGTGGTTGTACTCGTAGACGACGCCGTCGGATTCCGTGTAGCTCTGGTGTTCGAGATAACTATCCGGACTTCCGTTGTCGTAGAAGTAGTTGCCGCGAACGACGGTGTCGACCTGCAGTCCGTCCCACCACTCCTGCCCGCTGCCGGTCCAGTTGTAGAAACCGAGGCCGCAGCCGGTCAGCACATTGTTCCGGACGATCAGGTGCTGGACCGACCGGGCGTAGATGCACGCCGCGAATTCATGGTAGGTGGCGGGGCTGCCCGACTCGGTCGTGAACTGATTGCTCTTGAATCCATCCTCAATCCTCAGATTTGCGATTTCGATGTAGCCGGGAAGCGGAGCGTGGTCACCGACTCCCGCAGCAATCTGGACCACCCCGAGGTTCTGTATCGCGCTGCCGCCGGATGCGGCCGGCCAGCGATAGTGCATGTTGGAGCTCGTCGTCGCGTTTCTGCCGGAGACGATCGGCAGCTCTCCTCCCGGCCCCGGCACGCCAAGGATGCGAATCCATTTCTCCGGCGTTCCGCGCGTCGAGATCAGGAACTTTTCGAAGTACGGCGTCGGCCGGTGATGAATGAGGACGGTATCGCCCGGCCGAAGCCTGTACCACGGAACCGCACCAATCGTCGTATGCGGCTGGCCCGGCCCGACATGAAAGTCCGTGCGCGCCGACGCGGCCGGACAGAAAAGACCGAGGGCGGCGACCACGAATAGAGGTGTTCTAATGTTCAAGACTCGAATCATACTCCTGGAGTTCAACGAGCTCTGCCCCTCCCTCATTCACCGGTTCATGAGCGCCGGTCAGCTTCCGGCGTTCCAGCGCCTGCACGACGAGAGCGCGGTGTATACCACGCGCGCTGAGGAGCGAGCACCCTACCTGGACCCCTGGATCCAGTGGCTGACCGTCCACACCGGGCTGAATTTCCGTGAACACCAGGTCGACAAGTTGAACGAGGGCCACACCTGCGACGCGAGGCGCATCTGGGACGTGGTGTCGGAGAACGGCGGAACGACCTGGATCTGCGGCAGTATGAGCACCTCCTACACCTCCGCATTTCGAGGAGCTCTGATACCGGATCCCTGGACGACCAGAGTACCGCCAACGCCGGCGTCCTTCGAACCCTATTTCAAGTTCGTCCAGAGCAACGTTCTCGATTCGACCAACGCGCACGCGTCGATGCCGCGGCGCGACGCCGCCAGGTTCGTGCGCTTCATGATGGGCCATGGTCTGTCGGCTCGAACCATTGCGGCGATCGTCAGGCAGATCGTGGCCGAACGGCCCGGACGTCGGCGCTGGCAGCGGGCCGTGGTTCTCGACCGGCTGCAGTTCGACCTGTTCCGCCACTACTGGACCCGCCACCGGCCGACGTTCAGCACGCTGTTCCTGAACAGCACCGCGCATTTCCAGCACCTGCACTGGCGCGAGATGGAGCCGCACCTGTTCCAGGTGCAGCCGACCGCAGCAGAGATTGAAGAGTACGAGTCGGCCATTCTGTTCGGGTACCGCAACATGGACGGGCTGCTCGCACGCGTGCTGGACATGATCGACGCCCAGACGACGGTCGTTCTGGCGTCGGCCCTCAGCCAGCAGCCCTGCCTGAACTACGAGCATCAGGGCGGCAAAGCGTTCTACCGGCCCCGTCAGTTCGATCGGTTGTTCACCTTCGCGGGCGTCAGCGGCTACACCTCCGTTGCCCCGGTGATGGCGCACCAGTTCCACGTCGAATTCGCGTCGGCTGAGACCGCTGACACCGCGGCCGAGCGGCTGCGGGCGTTGCGCCTCGATGGACGTCAGGTCATGGCAGTCGAGTGCCATCAGAATCAGCTGTTCGCCTGGTGCGCCGTCACGACCGCGCTCGATTCGGCCGCGCAGCTGACGAGCGAGGCGGGCGGCGTCCATCGATCCGAGCAGTTTTTCTCAATGTTCTTCAAGGTCGACGGCATCAAGAGCGGAATGCACCATCCGGACGGACTCTTCTGGATTCGTCGGCCGGCGGCCGAACACAGCCGGGCCGACCAACCCGTGGCGCTGGATCTGGTCGCCCCAATACTGCTTCGTGAGATCGGGATCGCACCGCCGGCGTCGATGCGGCAGGATTGGGTGCCGCAGGTGATGGCGCAGACCTCCGCGGCAGGTCAGGGCGATTGCGAGCCGGTCGACGTCTCGCAGCGGATGACCGCGTGATGCGGCTGCCGAGAAACGCCCAGATCTGGCTGCCGGCATTGCTCCGCCAGCACGCGCGTCGCCTGGGGCAGCGGCGTTCGTACCGGGGGTCGCATGTGATGTTTGCGATTGCGGACCACTACGAGCCGTTCAACGGCGGCGTCTCGCGGCCACAGGCTGACGGGCGTGTGGACCGTTGGCATGCGGAGTATGCACGAACGTTCGACGCCTTGCGTGACGCGGACGGCAGGATGCCGCAGCACTCGTTCTTCTATCCGATCGAGCAGTACGACGCCGGGCACGTCGAACGACTCGCTGGCCTGGTCGAGCGCGGTTGCGGCGAGGTCGAGGTCCACCTGCACCACGACCGCGACACCGGCGCCAACCTTCGGTGCAGCATCACACACTTCTCCCGGGTTCTTCGCGAGCAGCACGGACTGCTGACGAGGCACCCCGACGGATCGACGGCCTACGGCTTCGTGCACGGCAACTGGGCGCTCGACAACGCACGGCCCGACGGACGGTACTGCGGCGTCAACGACGAACTGACCCTGTTGAAGCAGACGGGATGCTACGCCGACTTCACACTGCCGGCCGTTCCAGATGTGTCGCAGACGCGCACGATCAACTCGATTTACTACGCGGTCGACCATCAAGAAAAGCCGAAGTCGCACGATGTGGGTATTCCCGCGACGGTGGGCTCGCGACCTCCGGCCGACGGGCTGCTGATGGTGCAGGGACCGCTCAGCCTCGACTGGACGCACCGACGGTGGGGACTGTTGCCTGGCGTGGAATCGGGAACGCTCAACCACTCGGTCGGCAACGTTCCGACCGGCGCGCGCTTCCCGCGATGGCTCGCGGCGTCGGTGACAGTCGAACGACGCCCGGAATGGATCTTCGTGAAGCTACATACGCACGGCGCCCACGAGCGGAACGCGGACATGCTGCTCGGCCGAGTCATGCGGCAGTTCCACCTGTCGATCCTCGAGCAGGTGCGCCACCGCGGCATGTATCTGCATTACGTGACTGCGCGGGAGATCGCCAACATCGTCCGGGCAGCCGAGGACGGAGCGAGAGGAGACCCTGGCCGATATCGGGACTACCGGCTGCCACCGCCCTGTCGCAGGGCGCAGTTCACGTCGCGTGCGTATCCGGCCGTGCGACGACGAGGAGTCGCAGTCGATGAACCGCGCGAGCGCGACGAGCGTGATTGATATTGCGGAGCAAAAGTGGCATCGAGCGAACAAGGATCCGACCGCGTGACATGACGGTGAAGATTGGCGCCCGGCATGGCTGACCACGGATGGCTGCCTGACGGACGCCGGCCTCATCTACTGATGCGTCGCGGGCTTGCTGTCGCCGACGGTGATGAGCGGCTTCAGCTTCAGAAAGCTCTTCTCCCCGATGCCCTTGACGTTCATCAACTCCTCGAATTCTTTTTTCACTATAGTCAGCGCAATGTTTATGCGGGTGCACGCGAGGTGCGCCCACCACCTGCGCCCACCAGCCAGCCGGCGGCGCTGCCGGGCACGGCCCTCGCTGCCCTAACATTTGTCAGCGCTACGCAATTGCGAGGCGCGTGATATGACGACGGTCGCCAGCGCGGCGCGCGCTACCGCCGTTCAGAACCTGGCTGCTCGCGCGGGTTCAAATCGGGGGGGGCGTGCAAGTCCCGAACGACCGGGTTGTGCATCGTCGCGGCTTGAACCGCCGCGACCAGTTTCGGAAGGGGAAGACACTCGACACTGCTCCCATAAGAGGACGGAACAGAGATGCCACGACGCCGCATTCCCAGCACATCGCTCCCCCGTCGCCCTGACCGCCGCCGACCGATGGTCCACGCTACAGGCGCGCAACGTCGACGCCGCTCGGCTCGACCGGCCAGCTCGAGCCATACCTGTCTGCACGACTCAGGGCTTCGTCCTCAGCCACTCCGACTCTCCCCACCTCTCCGGCGGCCTCGTCGATACCGCGAAAAGGCGACTCCGTCCCATCGCACCGACTTGTTCGCTCCGAGCTGTTGAAACGTTGATCCTGGTGAGCGGTTGCCGGTTACGGTCGCATTCGCCGAGCGGCTCCGCAGGAGGATCGACATCAGGGAATTTATGGTGAAGATCGACACAGCCAAGCTCAACGAAAAACAGCCGGCCGACCTGCCAGGGTGATGCATGTGGGAAACGATTGTCCACGCTTTGACCAGACGCGATTAGGCCTCATCCGAAGAACCTCTTATCAGACGAAATCCGGTGTCCATGTTCGTCTGTCTTCGGTGAGTGCTTGCTGACGACCGTGGCAGTGCGATCCGTAGGCATTAAATTCAATTTGGAGCTGGTCCAGCGTCCCGACGGACAGTACGAAGACTGCTACCTGAAGGGAGAACGACGATGATTGAGCAATCGATGCCCGAGGGTGTAGATATCCGACGCGATCCGCGTACTGGCCGACCGAGCAAGGTCATGGGCGAGTTTGACATGCCAGTGGGCGACTCCATCGAGGACGCGGTCCGCGGATTCCTCCAAGCCAACGACGAGCGTCTCCAGCTTGGCGGCGTCGCCGCCACCCTCGAGGTCGTCAAGAGCGTCAGTACGCCAGCCCGCCGAATCGTCACCATGCAGCAGATGCACCAGGGTCTGCCCATCCTTGACCACACGGTGACGGTCCAAGTCGACACGTCAAACCGCGTCCGGCAAGTTGATCTTGCACACGTGCCCAATCCGACCGTCGCCGAGGCGCAAGGAGACGAGAAGAAGCTGACGCCGGCTCAGGCGGTGAAGGTCGCGACCGATGCCCTCGGTTCGCACACGCAGCGAGCCAAACCAGATCGACCCAAAGAGGTGTACTTCGCCGCCCGCGATGGGCTTCGGCGGGCATACGTCGTCTTCGTCCCCACGGTCGATCCGCCGCACGACTGGCGAATCGTCGTCGATGCCATGACGGGTGACGTGCTCGAGCAGCGTGACATCGCGTTCCATCTCCCGGATGGCCAGGGCCTCGTCTTCGACCCGAACCCGGTCGTAACCGCCAACAACAACACCCTGCGCGACCCGACCGCGACCGTCGCCTCGTGCGGGTTTGCCGGCACTGCGCAGGCGACCATCGACGCGCAGCGGGTGACACGAACGCTCCGCGACCTGACACTGGCGGGCGGCGTGCACAAGCTCGATGGGCCGTTCGCGAAGATCCGCAACTTCGGCAACCCGGTCACGGTCATCCCAGAGGAGGCGACAGCAAACGCCTTCAACTATCCGAGCAACAACGAGCGGTTCGAAGCCGTCAATGTCTACTACCACCTTGACACGATCCAGCGCTGGATCCAGTCCGCGCTTGGCATCACAAATGCCCATAACTCGCAGATCGAGGCGGATCCGCACGAGGGATCGGGCGGCGCTTGGTTCTCGCCAATCGACGGGGGCCTGCACTTCGGTAACTCCGGAACCTGCCAGCCCGATCGCGCCGAGGACGGCGACGTGATGCTGCACGAGTACGGGCACGCCATCCAGAACGACCAGGTTCCTGGATGGGGCGTCACGAACCCGATCACCGGACGCGAGGAGACCCGGGCTATGGGCGAGGGCTTCGGGGACATCCTCGCCACGGTCTTCTTCTCCGACTTTGGCGGTGGGTTCCAGCGCCAGACCTTCGAGGACTGGATCTTCAGCATCAATGGCATCGGCGGCCTGCGGCGCGTCGACGGGACCAAGGTCTATCCAGGGGACTGGGCGTTCGAAGAGCATGACGATGGCGAGATCTGGGCGGCCGCGCTCTGGAACATCTTCCGCACCATCGGCGGCGATTCCATGAACGCTGCGGACCGGGAGACGGCGCGCAAGACGTTGCTCAAGACTTTGATCACGAGTCATTTCTCGGTCGCGGCGAATGCAACCATGCCGGACGGAGCCGAAGCCTTCATGACCACCAACGCCGAGCTGCCCGACTACCTCGGTAGGCAGCTCATGCAGTCGCTCGACAGCTTCCATGCTCGGGGGCTGCTCCCGTGCAGTTCCAGCGCCGACTTGTACATCCGCGATGCCGCGGACGACACGGGTGTCGATCCATATGTCGGCGCCACCTTCTGGAACTCACCCGACCTGTGGGTACGCAACTCGGATGACGGCTTGACGGTCCACCAGGAACCGGAGTTCGGCCAAGATAACTTCATCTACGTGAGGGTGAGGAACCGTGGGACGGCGACGGCACGGGCATTTGTCGTCACCTTCAACGTCAAGCCGTGGGCAGGCGTGGAGTTCACCTATCCAAGTGACTTCATCCCGTATGTATGTGGCACCGTCGGGTTCAACTTGGCCCCCGGGGCCTCGACTGTCGTGAAGGCCCGCTGGCCGGCGGCGGCGGTGCCGGCGATCGGCACGCATGCCTGCCTGCTGGCGTCGGTCTACACGCCGACGGACACGACCCCGGCTGGCCAGCATGTCTGGGACCGCAACAACCTGGCCCAGAAGAACATGACCATCGTCAACCTGATTCCTGGGGATTCCTCCGTCGTCTCGTTCCAGCTCGGCAGCCTGGTTCGCCTCGAGCCCGAGTTGGTGCGGCTCGAGATCCGCCGACCGGCCGGCTGGCCGACCATCCCGGTGACCATCCTCCATCGTGACCCCAAGGTCGTGCGGGCCCTCCACGGCGCGCTTAGCCAGGTCGCGCTCGAACCGACCCAGGCCAGACCGGTCGCCGTGTCCCCGTCCGTCCGCTTCCTCGAGTCGGTCGCGGTGGAGATCGCCGCGGGGCGGACCGGGGGTGCCCCGATCCGACTTCGGCTGGCCCCCGATTCACGGCTCGACCTCGGTGCTACCGAGGTCAGCCCGGGGGGCGCCAACCCGCACAATCTCGGGACCCGCGACGCGGACCTCGTCAGCGACGCCGACGGTCAGCCGGCGCTGACCTTCCGGCGGGGCACGCTCGTCGGCCTGCCAGTCCTACTCGGGCCGCGCAGCCCGCTGACCCTCGGGCTCAAGATTACCGCCCCGGCCGAGTCCAAGCCGGGCGACGAATTTCTCATCCATCTCGTCGAGCGCAACCGGGCCGGTCAAGTCATCGGGGGGATCAGTGTCCAGGTTAACGTGGTCGCCGGGTAGGGCGGGCAGGCGGGGCGGGCACGAGCGACCGCACCAGGAAAGATCAGGAAAGAGGCCCACGGGACATGGACTGGTCGCTCGCGCCGCCACCTAGGGTCGTAGACGGCCTGCTCGCCGTGCCGATCGACATCACCGACGTTGTGGCTGAGGTCATCTTCGACGCGGCGACCCAGACCTGCGGCGTCGATGCGACCGTGGATTTCACGGTCGGGCCGACGGCCGGCAACCCCGACGATGGACAGGCAGAACCGTGTCCGAGATCAGCGCCGCTCTCCCCTAGTGCCTTGACGCCTGAATGACGAGAACTCGCCCGCGAAACTCCAGAATGTGCGTGGAGATAGCTCCGCGTTCCACACCCCTTCCGCCACCAGCTGGTCGACATGCGTCCGATGCGGGTCCAGCAGACTCTTCCGCTTCCGCCGCGTCGGCGTCGGCGCGCTGCCGCGCGCCAACGCCCGACTCACGGGCAGCCTTGACTCTGATCGCCATTCCAGCCAGGCTTCGTAGGTGAGGAACAGTCTGTTCGGAGGTCCACATCGATAAGGCCGAAGGCTGTTAAAAAATTGTTATGTCAGATCAGCCGGCACTCACCTGCGATTCAGTTCCCGAACGGAGGGCTTGGTCCAAGCAACTGTTGGAATCCATTGCCGCTCACAAGCCGGACCTTGATCGAGGCAACCCTGATCAGTTTGCGCCCGGCTATTCAGGCCTGTCCACGTCGCAGCAAATCCTATTCTGGGCCGAGATGTTCGTCGCCATCGCCCGCTTCGAATCGAACTGGAAGCCCCAGACGATATTCCATGAGCCGCCTCCGTTGGGTGTCGACTCGATCGGGTTGCTGCAGCTGAGTTATGAAGACGAGAAGAACTATCACCTGGAGCATCTTGATAGGACCGCCAGGAGCCTGGAAGACCCGCTCGTCAACTTGCGCTGCGGGGTCCAGATTATGAGCACTCTGGTCGCGAAGGATGGTGTCGTCGCATCGAGTGATCAGAAAAAACACCGTGGCGGAGCCCGCTATTGGTCAGTGCTGCGTGCGGGGCGCAAAATCGACGACATCCGAAACGCTGCGAAGGCAGCCGTCGGCCTCACCTGAGGGTGTTCCTCGCGGCCGTGACACGTTCACAGTTGTGATCGATTGGCTCGCGCCCATGCGACAAGCAGTTCGTTATGATCTCCTTGTAAGGCGTGCTGGTACAGACGTCTAATCACTACTGGCCAGTTCTGATTTTCCTTTCCATCCGTTCCGACGTCTTCAGTTCCGCCGTTGGCTTTATACATGCCCACGGTCGTTCCTTGGAGACGGGCAAACCGTCTGACCCGAATGATCGGGCCTTGTATACACGCATCCAGTTCCATGTCCGACGGGGACTGGGAGAGCGCCGTGCCATTGGCGAAGCCAGCCACCACGATGGTGACGCCGTCCCGGAAGCAGTAGCCTTCCAGAATGCCGTCCGGACCGCCACTCGGACCAAGGATGTCCTCCAACACAACTCCGGCGACTGGAAACTGCCCGCCTGATTGGCCGATGATTCGGCGACGGATCGCCGATGTGCACCGAACGTCTGCCCTGCCAACAGTTTCCAGGCACGCGCTGACGACCCAGCGGGCGAGGCGTTCGGGCGACGGGTCTGCGAGAAAGACACGAGCGCTCACCTCCCGTCCAAGGCTGTCTTTGAGCGTGTAAGCACAGTGCTGCAGTTTGAACCCTGGCCACTCAGGCCGTTCTCCGTCGCTGCATCTCTGTTCCATATAGCGCGCGGTCTGTGCCTTTTCGAACGCCGCTTTTTCTCGTTCTATAGCATCGGCGGGCGGCTCTGGCTGTGCGGCTGAAAGAACAGCGAGTATTGGACAGAGACGGATCAATGGGCCCATGCGCATGATGACACCCCAGGCTGGCACGGCCGCACCACGGTCGTCTTAGCTTCAGGCGTAGGCATAACCGAGTGAAGATGGTGTACGTATCTTCGTGTGCCGCCGCCTCAAGACGCCGTTGCGGGAGGTCTGGCCGTCGATCAAAGACTACGTCTGAGACGAAGGCACGTCTATCGGATCTGCCGTTGCCGCAGGGATGCTCACCCGGTGTGTGCGCGCTCGGTGCACACATCGAGGTTGGCGTCATTCGGGCGAGCGCGAAACGCCTCGATCGTGCCTTGGATGGCGCCGAGGTACGACGCATACGCCGCTATGATCGCGGTTTCGACGACGGGCGTCCTGCCGTTACCCTGTCGTGTGCGGCGGGCCTGGGCGAACGAAGCCACGATCGACGGCTGCTGCTGTTCCTCGGTCCAGAGCTCTCCGAAGTACGCCAGCGCCGCCTGTTCGACCGACGCGGAATCCGCCGCTAGGTGGCCGATCCCCTCCTCGAGCAGCGCGGGATCGTCGACGGCCGCGCGCAGCTGGTCGCGCATCGCGTCCGGTGTCAGATCACCGGTCACGTGTGAGATGTGAAGCCGGACGGCTCTGTGGATCACGGCAGCGTCGGCTTTCGTAGTCGCCAGAAATTGCTCAAAAGTCATCGTCTTTCTCCTTCGAGACTCTCTCGTGTGGCGCTCCTCCGCGTCGTGCCTGCCGTCTCCATCTTTAAATGAGGGCACTGATTCAATCGGTGCGCCTGCGTACAGACACTCCTCCCATCGGGAACGGAGGATCGCGCAGAAGGCGCTGTCCGCCGATGCAGGCCCCCGATCCCGACACCGTCACGAGGCACTTCGAGTGCTGCCACACAACCGGGCCGCCTGGGGCTGCCAATGCCGCGGCGCCCCTGTCCGTCGCAACACCGCGGCTGCGGATCGCGGCCGGTGCGACAGAGTGCATCCTGCCGTGAAGCGGTCGCCGGCCGGGTGGGGGTTGGGCGCGGTGTCGCGGGCGGAGCGGCGGCAGGCGGATCTGTTTCTGGCGGATTTGCTGGGCAGGGTCCGCCGCCGCGCGGAGCGCGGCGAGGAGCAAGACGTCGGCGCATTCGGCGAAGACGCGCCTGTATCCCTCCAGATGCGGGGCGGAGGGGCCGTCGGGAACTCAACGACGGCGACGAACGTGCGCGAGGACGTGCTGAACGCTCTCGACCGGCTCCAGGTGTTGTGGAGCATCACGAACGCAAACTACGGCCGGGAGTATCCGCGGATCGCCGCCCTCTCCGCCGGAGTTCGCGTGTCGAACCCCGACGTGAACCTCGCGCAGCTCGTGGCGGCCGTTCGTCAGAACGAAGGCGCTCAGCTGCACGACCGCGTGATGCGGAACTGTTTCGAGATCGACGTGGGCGCGCCGGTCGGAGCCGGCCAGCCGAATCGAACCGCCGACGTGCGGAAGCTGCAGGCGGTCCTCGTGGCGCACGGCATCCTCGACCCGGGCGCGCTGACCGAAGGGGACCGCCTCGGCAGGCGGGGCGATCGGCGACGCCTCGATGCCGAAGACGCTCGCCGCCATTCGCCAAGTCAAGAGGCAGATTGCTGGCGGGCGGCTCGGCTGGGATCCGATTCACGCCGACGAGCTCGAGTCGGGAGGCGACCGCTTCGGCAGCCGCACATGCCACTGGTCGAACCTGTCGATCTTCGTGCCGAGGAGTGTTTCGAGCGACCGTAACGACGTTCATGTGTTCTTTTTCGCCGGGCGACGTTCAGGGCAGCAGCAGGCTAAACGCGGTTCTTCACCACGGCATGCGCGGCGCGAGCGAGGGCAACGGGTGGATTCTCATCGGCGTGCCGGGGATGGAACCGGGGTTCGTCAGCATCGACACCTCGCAGATCGGGAACGCCCTGCGTCGGGTCGGCCGAGACCCGGGGATTCACCGGCTTCGGTTGAGTGCGCACAGCCGGGGCGCTCGCGGCCTCAGAGAAACCATCAGACGGCCGCTGGTCGACCTCGCGAGAATCGATCGTGTCGTGCTCCTCGATTGTGCATTCACCACCGCCGCCGCGGCGCTGACGGCCGCACGCATTCCCAGCTCGAAGGTCACCGCGTATCAGGTGGTCGACAAGCCGCTGCCAGCCGCCGTCGGACGCAATATCCGGCTCGACCCTGGCTGTATGCAGGCGATCGGATACTCGCGACTCATCCAGGACGCGATGCGGACGCGTCCGTCGCTGACGATCCCCGCCGACATCCGCCGCCAACTGCTTACGCTCCCCCCACGCGGCCAATTCAAGGCGGCCACCGCCACCAGCGGATCCCGCGACAGCCTGGATGATTTCTGCCGTTCCAACCGGGCCGCGATCACCGCGATCGTCCGCGGCGAAGCGAGGCCTCAAGGCCTTATGACGTTTCTCGACACCCATGATCTCGGCCGGCTCGGCCAGCCCTTCGGGCCATCGATCTACTCACACCACTTCTTCGTCGCCGAAGTGGCGCACGAGATCACGAGCTGATAGGAGGTGCCAGTCGTCGATGCGGCTCGACAGCTGGTTGGGCAGGTGCCGCCGCGCACGAGACGGCCGCGGCGTGCGGCACCCGAGGCACGCTACTTGGTGGGCTTGGTCGTGGTGGTGCCGACGATCGCCTTCTTGCCGAACCCGAGATTCAACCCGAGGAACGACACGAGCGGCTTGGCGCCGGTCACTTGCTTGAAGTCCTGACCGAAGCTCCCGAAGAGAATCAGATCCTCACGGATGCGGTATTCGGCAATTCCGACGGGCCATTGCTCTTCTCGTCGGCAGCATCATCGCCCGAATCGCGTCGAAGCGCTTCCAGCGAAACGTTGAACTGTTTGTTCGTCTTCCAGACGATCCGGCCGCCGTAATCCCACACGGCATCCTTGTCAGCCTCATTGACCGTGCGCAGGACGGCAATCGCGTCGATAGACGACTCGCAGTCGGCGGTATCGGCGCAGCCGCGCCAGCGATAGGAAGGAGCCACCCAGAAGCCCCGCTTTTCCGCGCTCGCGTCGCGGGCGTCATCCTCCGGGAACCTCGACACCTGTCCGCCGGCGCCGTTCAGGAAGAACTCGACGCGCTCGGCGTCGAGCCCTTGAATCTGAAGCGCGAGCGCCTCGGTGTTGCCGCGAGTCGCGGTGATCAAAGGAGACTGCCTCGACCGGCTGATCCGCTTGGTGCGGCATTTCCGGCGGGCCTTGACGGAGTACGTCGAGCACTACCACGGAGAACGGAACCACCAAGGTCTGGACAATCGCCCCATCTCGGGCCGGCCAGTCATCGGGATGACCAGTCGCGTGCGGCGCCGTCCACCGCTCGGCGGGTTGCTCAACTTCGACGAGCGGGCAGCATGAAGGTAACGTCAGCCACAAAATGGAACATTACGCCTGGCGCTTCGCGTTCACGGCGTTGTCGCGCTGATCTTCGTCGTAGCGGAGAGAGGGAAAGTCCCAGACGCGATACGCGAGCTGACCTAACTCTTCCGAAAGCTTGAACGCTTCGACCAGTTCGGGTCCTTCCGCCAGTCGTCCTTTGAGGGCCGAGAAGCGGCCGATGCCGCCTTCGACTCCTTGTACGCCGCCTCCCAGTTTCCCAGCTGGAAAAGATGTCCTGGAGGTTCCACTTGTATCGATCGGGAATCTGGTCTTAACGGCGGCGACGCGTCGCCGGCGGCTCAGCCGCCGCGACGTCAGATGGACTGGTGACGATGGCGAAGAAGGAGAGCAAGCTCGGCGCATCGCACTCGATCGAAGAAGCCGAGCAACGCCACGCGCGCAAGCAGAAGCGGGGTGTGACGTGACGCTCAGCCGCCGAGAATGAAGGCCGCGACGACGTCCATGATCTCCTCGATTGGATCCTTCTTGCCTGGTAACCTTGAAGGAGTGGTCGCCGCCGGTCACGGTGTGAATCGTCGCGCGCTGCAGCCGACGGAGCAGGGCGGCGATCTCGTCGGAGGTGCCGAACGGATCGCGCGTGCCCTGCACGAACAACATTCGCTGCCCGATCCGCGGCAGGTGTTCGTCGCGGCGCTGCTCCGGTTTGCCCGGTGCAACGGGTAGCCGAGAAAGACGAGCGCATCCACGCCGTCTACTCCTTAGGCCGCGATGTGCGACGCGATCCTGCCGCCCATCGACCTTCCGCCAATCGCCAACGGCAGGCCGGCAAAGCTGCGGCGCGCCCCCTCGAGCGCCTCGCGCCAGCGCTGTTCGAGCACCGGCGTCCGGTCCGGCACTTTGCGCTGCTCGACCATGTAGATGAAGTCGAACGCGGCGGTGCTGATCCCGCGCTCGGCCATTCCGCGCGCCACCCGCACCATGAACGGGCTCGCCTGTCCCGCGCCGGCCCCGCGAGCCAGGGCGAGCGCTCCCTGGGCCTTCGTCGCTGCATATGTGGTGAGCATCGAGGCGATTCTGCCATCTTTTATTGGTGCGCGGGGGCCTCCCCTCCGCGCGCGCTTTCAACTCGCGTCGGTGCGATACGGTACCGACGCGGTCCCCGAGCGCTGCATACGATGTTCACGCCTGTGCGGACACTGATCGATGAGCTCTCCCGACGCGCTCGCGGTGCGCGGATTTCTGGCAGACGCGGATACTGGCGCCGGACTTGGCGGCTTGCGGGTCGAACTCTGGAGCCTGGACGGCCGCACGCTGGTCGCCGAGAGCGACAGTGATACGACGGGATTCTTTCGCTGCGACCTGGCTCGCGATCACATCGATGAGCGAACCGAGTTCGTCGACGTCGAGCTACGGGTGCTCGAAGGGGCGCGTGCGATCGTCAGCGACGTCCGCGCATTGCCGGCGCATGGGCGGCCCGAGACCATCGAGCTCAGCGTGCCGCGGCCGCTGACGACAGCGGACGAGGCCCTTCCCGAACACACCATCGCGCCCGACACGGCCGCCGAGCAATACGAAGTCGTCGGGCGTATCAAAGGAACGTTTCCAGAAGCCTCCCGCGTCAGAGCGCTCGTCAAGGATCTCCGCGATGGACAGATCCAGCAGCACGTCGTCGCCGAAGGCACCGTCGATGCGGCTGGCTGGTATCGGCTGTCCTACGACGTGACGCGGATCGCGGACGCACCGGGGGACACGAGCCTCAGCATTCATCTGCACGCGCCTGGCCAGGAAGAGCCGATCGCGCAGTCCATGCCAGTGCTGTCGCCGCCGTCGCGAACGCGCATCGACCTGCGCGCGCCGCGCCTCGCCACGCTGCCCTCCGAGTACGCACTTCTCGAACGTCAGATTGCGGAAGATCTCGATCGGGGCATCGACGCGCTCGACGGCGCAGGCGAGTCGGTCATCGACGAGGTGTCGACCTGGCTCGACGTCGACCGCGAGCAGTTGCTCCTGTTTCACGACGCGCGCTCCCTCGAACAGCAGACGGGCGTGCCGTCACCGGTATTTTATGCCCTCGGGCGCACCGGCACCGCGCCGTCGCTCGACGATCTCGTCGATGTGCCGGTGAGCGAGCTCCACACGACGATTGTGGAGGCCATCGCCGATGGCCTGATCGATCGAGAGCCGCTCGGTGATCTGCACGACGTGGTCGAGCGACTTGCCAGCCAGATCGTCGAGCATGCAGTGCAGTCCGACGATCCCGATCGCGGCGGTCTCGTGCAAGTACTGGCGGCGGCGGACATCCCGCCGGCGATGATCAGCGACACCCTTCGCGCTTACCAGGCGCGCACCACAAGCCCTTCAGAGTTCTGGGACACCTACGGCCAGACCAGCGAATCTGACGAAGCGCGGGCAGACGCCAGCGGCAGCGACGTGCTTCAGGCGGTCCGCGTCGCGGAGGTCCTCGGCCCCGACCCTCCCCTCCTTCGCCGCGTGCACGAGCTCAGACGTGAAGGCCGATGGCAGACGCCGGATGATCTCAGCCGTCTTGGCTTCGACGACTGGTGCGAACTGCTCGAAGAGCTCGAGGGGGCGGAGGTCGAGGGAAGCGCTGAGGCCGAAAGCGACGAAGACCGCAGCGATCGAATCGAAGCGCGTGCGGAGGCGATTCTCGACACGCTCGAGGAGACTTTTCCCAACCGCTACATTTCCGATCGTCTGAGCGGCTCAGACGCCGTCAGTCCGGCGGCGCGCGGCTTGATCGAGCGCGTCAAGGATCACGATTTCCTTCGCGGCTCGATTCGCCAGCGGATCGCCACCGATCCTGGGCTGGTGGAGGGGCTCGGAGAAAGCGACGTCGACGCGGCAATTGAGGACATCGAAGCCGTCGAGCGCGTCAGCCGCGTGACCGATCGTGCCGACGAGGTCGATGTGCTCGTCGCCACCGGCATGCGGTCCGCCATGGACATCGGCTCGATGCCGCCACGCCACTTCATCGATCTCTACGCGGAAGCGCTGGGCGGTCGCGCGCAGGCATCCCGTGTTCACGCGCAAGCGCAACAGACCGCGGCCGCCAGCAAGCTCGTCGCGCTGCGTCTGATGCAGGCGCTGCAGCATGCGCCATTCGTCCTTGGTACGCCGCCGACGGATGCGATCAAGGACGCGCCCGATGCCAAGACGCTGTTTCAAACGGCCGGCGCGTTCTGCGACTGCGAGCACTGCGGCTCCGTCTACAGCCCGGCGGCGTACTTTGTCGACTTGCTCCGGTATCTCGATGTCAGCTCCCCGGAGCGGCGCGAGCGGATCGAGAAGCGCCTCTCCGAGAAGGGTGCGGCTCCTGCGACGACGCGCAGACTGAGTCAGTCCCGGCCCTTGGAGGTTCTCCTTGGCCGGCGGCCGGATCTTGCCGAGCTGTCGCTCACGTGCGAGAACACGCTGACGCCGCTGCCCTACATCGATCTCGTCAACGAGCTGCTCGAAGCGAAGGTGACCGGCGAAAGCGCAGCGCACGATACGGGCAAAACCCCAGCAGACGTCTTGCGCGCGGTGCCGCAGCATCTTTCGCGCGAGGCCTACAAGACGGCGCAGGCGGCGGTCTACCCCCTTGCGCTCCCGTATCACCAGCCGTTGGCGCTGGCCCGCGCCTACCTCGGGCACTTTGGCGTGAGCCGCCTCGAATTGCTGCGCACCTTCGGGCGTGGTGACGCCATGCGCGACGCCATCGTCGCCGAAGCCCTCGGCACGTCGCCCGAGGAATACGCGATCATCGCGAACGGCCCAACCGAGGTCTGGAAACACCTCGGCTTCCCGAGTGCTGACGTCAACGGCGTCCCGTTCGTCGAGACGCTGCAGCGCGTGCCGGCCTTCCTCGAGGCGACCGGGGTCACGTTCCAGACGCTGGTCGATCTGGTCAGCATGCGCTTCCTGAACGGCGACAACCAAATCCATCTCGATACGCCAACGCCCGACTGCGATCCGGAGAAGATCCGTGTCGCCGGTCTCGACGAGCCGCGGTTGACCGGCATGCTGCGGCTGATTCGGCTGCAGCGGCGCGTCGGGTGGCCGTTTGCCGTGCTCAATCGCGTGCTGATCGCACTGCAGGCAGACAATCTCGACACCTCGTCGTTGGAGAAGCTCACCCTCGTGCAGCAGCTCGCGACCAAGCTCGATCGTCCGGTGTCCGAGCTGCTCGTGCTATGGGGGCCGATCGATACGTGGGGCAAGGACAACGAGTTCGATCGGCTCTTCCTCGCGCGCGCGGTGGCGTGGCGCAGCCAAGACGAGCGAACGTTTCAGCTGCGTCCCGATCGCATAGAGTTAGCGCAGACCGGCCCCAGTCTCGATCCGGTGGCGTCAGCACTCCTCGCAGCCTTCCGCATCACCAGCGACGAGCTCACGCTGATTCGCGCGTTGCATGCACGCCGCGGTGTCGAGCTTCGCCTCGACTTCGCCGGACTCTCGGCAATCTATCGGACGGTGGTGCTCGCTCGTGCGTTGCAACTTCGGATCTCTGCGCTCGATTTCTTGCTTCGCCTGGCGCCTCCCGATGCGGATCCCTTCCGCCGAAGCGATCCTGCCGCGACGGCCCGATTCGTCGATCTCGTGCGTGAAGTGCAGGCATCGGACTTCACGCCGGAACGGCTCGCCTACGTGTTCCGTCACGACTCCGAGCCTCGACGCGATCCGGGGCCGCTGCCCGCACAAGTGACTGCCGTGCTCGCCAGCATTCGCCGCGCGCTGGCCGATGCGTTTTCGGAAACCAGTCAGCCAGCCGATGTCAATGGCGACGTGCTGCGGCAAAAGCTCGGGATGCTGCTCGATGCGGCACTGCTCGACCCGGCGATCCAGGCCCTCGATCCGCGCACGTCGCTGACGGCACCACAGCGGCGCGACTTCTTCAATCGCCACCTAGCCACGATCTTTGCCGATCCGGCAGCGGCGGCGACGCGCCTCTTCGGCGAGGCCGCAACTGATTCACTCGACGACCGCTGGAAAGCGAACATCACGCTCGTCCTCGATCATCTGCTGCCGCAGCTCCGCACGCGGCAGCTGCGAGGCGCCGTGATTCAAGCGCTCAGCGACACGTTGGGGCTGACGGTGCCGAGCACGGCGCGTTTGCTGGACCACGTCCTGCGATCGCGCCAGACGGCGAATGAGCCCACGAATCAGTCCCCCACTCAATCAATGTTGCGTGACTTCCTGGCGCTCCTCGGTACCGGCCTCACGGGCGCCTACTTCGCGAGCCCCGATCTGAGCGGCGCGCCGGTCGTCACGCGCCTCGATCCGCAGATCGCGTTTGCGTGGGTCGGATCGCCGCCCGCCGATGGTGTGCCGGATCGGAACTTCAGCGTCCGGTGGACTGGCCGTCTCCTGGCGAAGAAGCAGGCACCGCACACCTTCTATATCTCGACCGACGGCAGCGTTCGCCTCACGCTCGTCGTCAAGGGCGCTGAGCGCGTCGTGATCGATCAGCCAGGCACCGGCAAAGTGGTCGAGCACGCGTCCGAGCCGATCGCGTTGGACCCAAGCACCCTCGCGTCACTCACGCTCGAATACCGCAATCAAGGTGGACCGGCCACGCTGTCGTTGCAGTTCGGCACGGGGCCGGTCGCGAAGGAAGTCATCCCGACGACCAGTTTGTATCCAGCCGACGGGCTCTCGTCGTTCGCCCCGGTCGAGGAGAGTTACAGGCGGCTCCACAAGGCGGCGCTGCTCATCACCGGTTTTGCCATGACCGACCGGCAGATCGAATGGCTCACCGGCACACCACCCTACCTGGACCTCGACACGCTGCCGATGGCGGCCGGTGCCGATGCCGACGGCATCGCGCTGATGCGGCGGTGGCGTCATCTGGCGGCGCTTTCGGCATTGCTCAAGAAGCTCCCGCGGTCGAACGTCGATCTCCTCGACGTGTTTGCCGCGACGACGATGGCTGACGCGCTCGACCGCTTGGTGCTCGCGACCGGATGGGAGCGAAGCGCGATCGACGTGTTCCTCGGACCGGAGGGGCTCGCGATCAGCGACGTTGCCGGCTTGCGCCTGTCGCCGGACGCCACCGACGAACCGGCGCTGTTTCGGCTCGCGCGCGCTGTTGATGTCCATCGCCGCGTCGGAGTCGCGCCCGACACGCTCCACACCTGGGCCAAGGGCGTGCCCGATGCCGACGGCGCCGCGTCAGTCGTCTTGGCGGTGAAGGCGCGCTATGACGAGACACGATGGTTGGAGGTGGCGCGCGGTCTCAACGATCCGCTGCGGTCCGAGCGACGCGATGCCCTTGTGGCCTATCTCCTCCCGCGGATGCGCAACGTCGGGATCAAGAACAGAAATCAGCTCTTCGAGTACTTCCTCATCGACGTCGACATGAATCCATGCATGTTGACCTCGCGCATTCGTCAGGCCACCGGCGCAATTCAAACCTTCTTTCAGCGCTGCTTGATGAATCTCGAACCGAGCGTACCGCCGCGCATCATCGATGACCGCGACTGGAAGTGGTTGAAGAACTACCGCGTGTGGGAGGCGGCCAGAAAGGTGTTCCTGTTTCCGGAGAGCTACATCGAGCCGGAATTGCGCGACGACAAATCACCGCTCTTTCAACAGCTCGAATCCGCGATCCTCCAGCAGGAGATCAAGAACGACAACGTCGAGGCGGCGTTTGCCGACTATCTCGAAGGGCTGGACGAGATCGCCCGCCTCGACGTGCGGGGCGTGTGGTTCGAGGAGCGGCACACGCATCGCATGGTCGCGCGGCCAGCGCCGAGCGGCCTGCGCGTTCCCGAGCCACCGCAGTCGGAATGGGACCAGGGCACGTACCATATCTTCGCGCGCACCTTCAACGCGCCGCATATCTGGTATCACCGGCGGCTCGAGCGCGGGCGCCAATGGACGCCGTGGGAAAAGATCGACGCCGACATCGAGGGGGAACATCTCGTGCCGGTCGTCTTCAACCGGCGCATGCACCTGTTCTGGACGATGTTCCGGGAGAAGGGCAAGAAGCTGCCGCCGATGAAGCGTGACACGAAAGGCACGCCGCAATCGGTTGGCAAGGATTGGGAGATCCACCTCGCCTACACGGTCTACGACCGTGGCCGCTGGTCGCGCAAGCGGATGTCCTCGCGCGGAGTGATCGACGACCTGACCTTCCCGGTGAATGTTCGGATTGTCGACAAGGTTCCGCAGCATGACCTCGAGGGGAGCCAACTGCTGTCGCAGGCCGACTACACGCTGCGCGCGACGGTGCATCAACAGGGCGATCTGCCGCGACTCGATCTCCACCTCTATCGCCGCAGCGTCCAACGTTTGGGGAAGGATCGACCCGATCTGGCGCCGGCAGCGGTGACGTTGGTCGGGCGCTTCACGCTCAACGGATGCAACGGCGCGCTCGTGCCGGTTCGCGGACGCCATACCGAGCGCGTGCCGGCGATGGTGCAGACCGTCGGCAGGCGTCGATTGTTGCCTGCCGCGATCGGGAAGGCCCCGCGATCGAAAGGTGTGCACCACAAGTTTCACGTCGGAAGCGGCGGCATCTTCAACGCGCCCACGGGCTACCACATTTCCGGCATGGGCTACGCCGCGTCGCCCGGACGCTCGGGTGCATTGCTGGCGTTGCCGTCCGGCGACGACCGCGGCGTCAGCGTCGCGCTGCCGGCGCAGCGCGCCGGAGGCGGTGCGGCGCACATCCTCCCGGTGATCAATCCCACCAACCCCAATCAACGCGGACTCTTTCCGTTCTTCTTTCAAGACGACTTCCGCAGTTACTTTGTCCGGCCGATTTACACCGATTGGCGCCCGCCCACGTTGGTGGCGATGCCACTCAGGCCACACCTCGCGCTCGCGCGTCCTCGTCCGACCGTGATCGCCAAAGGCCGGCCGGCCGCCCGTCGTCGACACGGCGGCAAAGGAACGCGCGAAGACATCGAGGATCTCGCCGAACTGACCTTCGAAGCGCAGGATGCGTGGGAGGATCAAGAGGACGAGGCCTGGCATCCAGACGATGCGGCGGAGGCACGGGCGCCGCGTCAACGGAAAGCGGCGCCCAAGACCAAAGCGCAGCCGCGCCCACAACCGAAGCCGGCGCCGGCACGCGCCGCCGCCCCCGCGCGTCGTCCGACAGCGCCAGCGAGACCCGTGACGGTCGCTCCGCGTGTCGTGATGCGCCAGACCGGCGGGTATCACGAGCGACAACTGCAATTCACACCGTTCGAGCATCCCGACACCTGCCAGTTCATGGCAACGCTCAGGGCGAAGGGCGTCGAGGGCTTGCTCGACTTCGCCACGACGCGCCCGCCGCGCGGCCGCGATCACGCCCTCCAGCCGGATGGGACATGGGCTCGCGCCGCGCAGACCTGGTTCCAGCGTCACTACGGCGTCGGCCCCCTGATCTACACGCGCAATCTGCCGCACCTCGATGTCGCGTTCGACAGTGACAGTCCGTACGGTGCGTACAACTGGGAGCTCTTCTTCCACGCGCCCCTCCAAGTCGCCGTGCGTCTGGCGAAAGACGGCCGCCATGAGGAGGCGCAACGCTGGTTCCATTTCATCTTCGACCCGACGACCGATTCGAGTGCACCAAGCCCGCAACGCTACTGGAGATTTGCGCCGTTCTACGAGAATCGCGAGTACGACAGCGCCCGCGAGCTGATGCACCTGTTGTCGTACAGCGGCGCCGATGGGCGACAGATCAGCCGCCAGGCACAAGTGCGCAATCAGTTGGCCGGGTGGTGGGAGAACCCGTTCTCGCCGCACGTCATCGCCCGCCTCCGCATCTCCGCCTATCAAAAGGCGGTGGTGATGAAGTACATCGACAATCTGATCGAGTGGGGCGACAAGCTGTTCCGCCGCGACTCGATGGAGTCGATTCAGGAGGCGACGCAGATCTACATTCTCGCGGCCAACATTCTCGGGCCGCGGCCCGAGAAGATCCCTCCGATCGTCTCGAAGGCGACGCTCACGTTCCAACAAATGCGGCAGGGGCTGAACTTATTCTCGAACTTCGAAGTGCGGGTCGAGAACCTCCAGGTCCGGCGGCCGTTCCGCATCACCGCGCAGCCGGATCGCGGTGGCGCCAGCGCCGTGCTGAGCATGCCGACGCAGTACTTCTGCACGCCCCCTAATCCCCAACTCGACAAGTATTGGGATACGGTCGCCGACCGGCTGATGAAAATTCGCAACTGCATGAACATTCAAGGGATCGTGCGTCAGTTGCCACTATTCGAGCCGCCGATCGATCCCGGATTGCTCGTGCGCGCGGCCGCTGCCGGTGTCGATCTCGGCAGCGTCATCGCAAGCCTCAACGCGCCGCCCCCGCACTACCGATTCCGCTTCCTCTTGGCTCGCGCCGTCCGGCTCGCCGAGGAGATCCGCAGCTTCGGCGCAATGACGCTGCGCGCACTTGAAAAGAAGGATGCGGAGGCGTTGGCGTCGCTTCAGGCCGCACACGAGACCGCGCTCCTCAACACGGTCCGCGATATTCAGAAAACGCACGTGAAGCAGGTCGAGGAAGAGCTTGCCGAGCTCTCGCTCGAGCGCGAGCACGTCGAGATGCAGATGCAACATCTCAATGGGCAGCTGCAGCAGTTGATGAACCCGCAAGAACAGGCGCAGCAGAAATCGATGTCGGCAGCGCAGGTGATCTCCGGTGTCGCCGAGGGCATCGATCTCGTCGCCAAGGTCGCGTACGCGGTCCCGGAATTCCAGACCGGCGCGGCGGGTGCCTTCAGCTCGCCCTTCGTCACGTTGCAGCTCGGTGGCCAGATGGTCGGCGACATCGCCACCGCGTTTGCGACGAGCATGGAGAAGATCACCGCCAAGCACGAGACCGAAGCGGATCTCGCGGCCGCGCAGGCGGAGTATCAGCGCCGCCGCGAAGAATGGCAACATGAGCTCGATCTGCTGACCAAGGAAAAGGCGCAGATGGACAAGCGCATCAACGAAACGCAGCTCAAGCTGCAGATTCGAACGGCGGAGCTGCGGCGGCACGAGCTCGCGGTCGAACATGCCCGGACAGTCGAATCCTTCTTCCGCGACAAGTACACGAACCAACAGCTCTATGGCTGGATGATCGGACAACTTTCCGCGGTCTACTTCCAGGCCTACAAGGTGGCCTTCGACGCCGCGCAGCAAGCCGAGCGAGCCTTCCGCTTCGAACGCGGGGATCCGTCGTCGTCCTTCATCGAGTTCTCGTACTGGGACAGCTTGAAGAAGGGACTGCTCGCCGGTGAGCGTCTGCTGCTCGATCTGCGTCGGCTCGAAGCCGCACACACTGAGGGTGATCGTCGAGTGTTGGAGGTGACTCGGCACCTCTCGCTTCGCGAAGACTTTCCGCTCGCGTTCGTCGAGCTGATCGCGGCCGGCCGCTGCCAGATCGACGTCACGGAAGCGCTGCTCGACGGCGACTTCCCCGGCCACTACTTTCGCCGCATCAAGACCGTCAGCCTGACCGTCGCCGGCGCGGTCGGATCGCATCGCAACGTCAACTGCACGCTGACGCTGCTCGAGAACAAGATCCGGACCAGCGGCAACGCGTCGGGATCGTACGCGCAGTCGGCCGATGCCGACGACCTGCGGTTCATGGTCAACCCGGTGAGCGTGCACGCGATCGCCACCAGCAGACCCGATAACGATGCCGGCCTCTTCCACCTGCGGTTCGACGATGACCGGTATCTGCCGTTCGAGGGTGCGGGAGCCATCTCCACGTGGCGGATCGAGCTGCCGCAGGCGGACAATACGCTCAATCTCTCGACCGTGACCGATGTCGTGGTCAGCGTGTCGTACACCGCACGCACGGGAGGCGCCGCGCTCGAGTCGATCGCCCGGGCCGAACGCGAGAAGGTGCTCGGACGCGGCGAGCTCAAGCCACCGGCACAGCATCACGTCAGCATCCGTCGCGACGCGCCGACGCTGTGGAAACGTTTGGAGGATGCCGCTGCCGGCCAGGAAGTCGAACTGCCACTGCCGCTCGATCTCGATCGCTTCTCCGGACGCTATCGCGGACTCGATCTGCGGATCGAGCGGGCCACGATCTTCGCGCACGCGCGTGGGACGTTGGCGCAGGACGCACTACAGCTGCGGCTCGATCCACCCAAAGGCTCCGGTACACCAGTCGCCACCTGGGTCGCGCCGTGGCCGCGCGCACAGGTCATGCGCGCCACCGCAGAAGTCGCGGGACCACCGGGGACGTGGAAGCTGGCCGTCAAGACGAGCGCCGGGAAAGTGTCCGAGCTTGTCGACGACCTCGTCCTCGTCTTCGACCTGCGTGCGCGCAGGAAGTGAGCGGCGATCGCGCGAGCGCGGCGCATGAGCGAACCCGTTCCCGTCGACGCCGCACACTACTTCGAGTTCATCGATCGCCCTGGGCTCGCGGTGCTGTTCGTGTCGGTGCACCCGCGTCACACCTTCAGCGACGCGTTGTCACGGCAACTCTCGGCCGAGCATACGGACATCGCGCTCGGCACGGCCAGCTTCGTCGACCTGATGGCGAGTGGCGGTGCGGCCGTTGCCCATCTGCAGGAGGGCTTTCGCGCCTGCGGCGTCAGTACGGTTGGCGTGCTCCCCGGCTATTGCCTCTTCCGGCAGACGCAGATGCTGGCGTGGGACTCGGGGTTGCCCACCCTCTCGGAGCTCGAGGTGCTCGGTCGAAGTGCACTCGTGGGACTCGTTTTCTCGGGACTCACCAACAATCTGTCGTTCATCGTGCAGGCGATGCAGGTGGCCTTCGATCAGGGGGCGGCGCATCGTGTCGCCAACGTCTTTCGCGAGGCCGCGGCGCGACCCACGTATCGACGTGCGGCGGCGAGTGCGACCGCACCGTCGGTTGACGATGTCCAATGGGCGCATGCCGTGCTGGGTGTGCGCCCGACCGCGACCGATCGTGAGGTGCACCACGCGTGGCGGCGGCTCCGGATCGAGATGCACCCCGACGTCGCGGCTGCCGATCGCGTCGAGTTCGAGCGGCGCAGCCGCCGATCCGTCGACATCAATCGTGCGCGCGACATCATCGTCGCGCATCGCGCGAGGAGCGATGCCGGCAACGCGCGCGCCGCATGACCTCAACGCGCAGACGTGCGTACCTGAACCGACGGGCCGACGAGGGTTGCCGCGAACGCGGCAGCTTGCTGTCGATTGGCCGTGTCTGACGCGGTGATGGCCTGACTGAGGTTGGTGATCTGACGTGGTGCCGCGACCGCGGCCGCGACAGTTGCGGTCGCCGCCGGCGCGGCCGCGGCCACGCGCCCTTGAACCGTCGCGACCAGATCCTGGCCTTGCTGTTTGGCGCGGCGCATCACGGCTTGCCCCGCGGTCGACAGCGCGGCCTGTCCCAGGTTGTCGCCGGCCATGGCTCGCTTCGCGAACGCCATCACATCGGCGGAGTACGGCGACGATGGGAGCAGTTGCCCGGCCCCTTTGAGCATCGCGTCCTGCACCGACTTGCCGCGCGCAATCGAGAGACCGGTGTCGAAGGCCGCCTGCGCGGGACCGGGCGGCAGTCGATTGCGCGCCGCGGTCAGCAGCGCTTCGTCGAGCTTCTTCCCCTGGACCAATTGCGCGGCCGTATCGAATGCGGCCTGCGCGATCGCGCCACCGGGAATCGCGCCACGCACCCCGGCGATCAACGCTTGCGTGATCGGTTGTCCGTTTGCAAGCGCGTCGGCCGCACCGAGCGCCGCGCCCACGCCGGTGCCGATGCCGGGCACGAACGGTGCGACCATCGCGGCAAAGCGAAGCGCCTCGCGCGCGTCGGCGATGCCGGCCTTGGCCGCGGCCTTGGCGGCGGCGAGCAGGTTTTCACCGCGCAACAGACCGCCACCGAGCTTGACCAACGCACCGAAGAGCGGCGTGCCCGACAAGCCGTCGAGCGCGCCCATGAAGATGTTCTGCCCCTTCAGCGCGGCAGAGACGGCGCCATAGGCTGCGCGCGCGAGCGCGCCGAGCGGTGTGCCTCGACTGGCGAGCTTGACTGCGGTCGAGAGCACCGGCACAGCGGCGCCGACCTTCGCGACTCCTTTGCTGACGTCCTTCGCTGCCTTGCTGACGGCGCGGGCCACCTTCGAGCGCGCGATATCAGTGGCTGCTTTGCTGACGGTCTTCCCAATCGGCGTCCGCCCCACGTCGCGAGCGGCCTTCTTCGCGGCGCGGGCGACGGTCTTGCCAAGCTTCTTGACGAACTCGTCGAGGCCGGCATGATCCTCAACGCTCAGCAGATCGAACGTGAGCGTCTGGATCGCCTCGTCGTCCAGGATTTCTTCGGCGGTTTGCGCGTCGTAGTAGGCGCGGCGATAGCGCGGCGGCAACGCCACGATCGCCTCGGTCCACATCGCCTCCTCGGCTTCACTCGCGGGCGGGAAGCGCCGCCGGGCAGGGAGCACCGGTCGCCCGGTCAGGTCGGCGAAAAAGAGATCCGCCTGCCGGCGCTCGGCGAGCGAGGCGTGCGGGAACGCGCTGGTCACGGCACTGGCATCGAGCCGTACAACATGCCCCAGATGTCGTCGCGGAACAGGAACACCCAGGTGCGTTTGCTACTGAAGTCGTCGTAGTCGCGCTCGCGACCGCGGATGGCCGGCGTGCCCTTATCGAACAGCTTGCGATGCTTCGAGAAGTACTTCTCGACGCCGGCTGGAATCGTAATCTGAGACGAGTCGGTGGCTTTCATCGCGCGGTGCATGAACTCGTACATCGCGCGGCCGCCCGGCTCGAGGTCCCAGTTGACGTAGTCGAGCTTGCCGAGCTGCATCCACGGCCGATTGACGTGGGTCGAGATCCGATCCTTCAACACATCAATCTGACCGAGGATCCGCTTGACCATCGGTCCGATGTAAAAGTTCGTGTAGAGCGAGAAGAACCCGGAGGCGCCGAGGAGTGTCCCGCCGGCGCTGGCAGCCGTCGCGGCCAGGTTGATGCCGGCCGACGTTCGGTCGCTTGCGGTCTTGCCGCCGCTGATCACGGCGAGGCTGGCGTCGACCAGCTGCCAGGCGGCAAGCACTTTGTTCAGCTTCTCGGCCACCGACACCACTTTCGCGATTCTCTCGTTGGTCGTCTTACGCAGCAGGTCGTTCCACGGCGTCTTCGATCCATGGAGCGCCTTCTGCGCGCGAAGCGTCGTGCCGAGGACCTTGATGTCCTCCATCTTGCTGGCCGCCTCGCGCACCCACTCATCGGCTACCAAGACGCTATCGAGGTAGGTCGCGAAGGTCTCGGCGACCTCCTTGAGCGTGCTTCCCTTGTCGGCGCGAAACGCGCTGCGTTGCAGCTCGCGAAGCTGCGGCGTCAGTCGTGCGAACTGCGCCTTCAGCTCCTCCATCTGCCGCGTCGCCGCGCGGTACCGTTCGGCCGCGACATCCTCCGACTTGCGCTCACAGGCCAACACCGCGGCTCTGAAACGATCGAACCAGTCGAGCATCTGCTCGACGTGGCGATCGCTCATCGGGTTGGTGCCGCGTGACCGCGCCGCGGCGATGCTCGCATCTGCCGCGGCGATCACGTCAGCGACACCAGCAGGCAACGACTCCCCCTCCTTCTTGAAGGCGGCCTGATACGTAGCGAGGACGTTGCGGCGCGAGGTGTACCAAGCGATCAGGTCGACGTAGGTCCGCACCTGCTGACCGTCGATCAACAACGACTGACCTGGCTCGAGCGAACTGACGTCCTCTCGCTCGATGATGGCGGTCGATGCGGCGCGATCCGTCGCGACGGGATAATCGCGGGGATCGCCGCCCGCGAAGCCCGGATCGTGCACGGTCATCGTGGCTTTGCCGTCGGGATGCGATCGGTGCAGGAAGGTGTATTCGGGGAACTGGCGTGGCGGGCCCGCGTCGAACGTCAGATGACGCTCGGTGATTTGGGTACTGCGTGCGCCACCCCGGCCGGACGATACCTGCTGGACATCAACCAGGGCGACCGACGTCTTGAAGAGGAAGTTCTGCCGCGTCTTCGTCCCCGGCAGGCGCAACCCGCCGAGCGTGATCCGAACGCCGCGATGCACATCCACGCCTTGCGCGCGCCCGATCATGTTCAGCCATCCCTTGTAGGCGCTGAACAATTTGCCCTGTTTCGTGTCGGTGACTTGCTGCTGCAAGCCGGAGGAAATGAGTTGCAGCAGACGCGGAGACTTGCGCGAGCCTTTCAACTGACCATCGAGATTGCAGGAGAAGTGAATGTCACCCGAAATCAGGACGACCGTCTGGAGCGTGGATCCCTGCTGCTGCAGTTGTTGGATCAGGCGCTTGATCTGATCCCAGACGGGATTGTCGGCCGGATGTTCGAGGTCGGACCCGCGGCGGAACGCCGTCGTCGACCGAGCGCCGGCGAGGCGGGCCGTGAATCCCGGGTTCCTGAACACAAAGAGCATCGGGTCGGGCATCAAGAACGGTACGGGCAGGACGATGATCGCGACTGGACTCTTGGTGCGAGTCAGCGCATCCGTGAGCCAATCCACCCGGGCCTTCGACATGCCGCCGCTACCGTTGACATCGCGGTCAGTACGCAAATCAATCACGAGAAACGGCAGGTCGCCGGTCGGCACGGTGAAGTGCCAATTCAATTTGCCGAGCCAGGGGCGCTTGTCCGGTGGCGTGGCGTTCGGTTTTTCCGGGGCGGTGACCTCAATGGCCTTGGTGCTGACCAGGCGGCGTAATTCCGGCAGCGCGTCGCGACCCTCTTTGCGGCACCGCTCGAGAATCTGCACACGCTGGTCGGCAGGCCATTGATCCGGTGCGAGATTCCCCCATCCTTGATACATCCAATACGCGCACAGCGCATCGGTCATCGTGAAGGGCCAGCAGCGAAGTGGATCGGTCGTCGCGTGAATGACCTTCAGCCAGTCCTTGTCGGCGTTCCAATCGTCGGTGACTTCGTGGTCGTCGAAGATCATGAACGACGGCACGTGCGCCAGCAGGCGCCGCGCATTCGGCGTCCTCCACGCCTGTTCGTAGAGCGCCGCGTATTCGGCGAAGTCCGCGGCGTGAACGCCAGCCGTGTCTCCCGCGCTCGGATGCGGCACGCGGAATTGGCGCGCCGGCGTCCCCTCGCTGTAGGTCTGTGGGGCCAGCAAACCCGTCGACCGATTGACGTGCGGCACTTGTCCGAGCTCGTCCGGCACTTCCCACAGCAGCTCGTTGAGCACGCGCAGCTTCAGCGGCAGCGGCAACGCTTTGCGGCTGCGCGCGAACGCCACCTGCTTGCGCGAGCGGACGGCGAGCGCCAGCGCGTAGTCGATATCGTGAAAGTTGTGATGCACGACCCTCGGTCGCAGCGCACACAACGCGTCCAGTTGCGCCTGTTGCAACGGTGCGCCGGCCCCAAGCGGACCATACCGCGCACCGAAGCGTCCGGCCCACGCGCCGAACGCAACATCGGCCGTTCCCCCGCCCAGTGGCCCCGGCACGATCGACGCGAACCGATGCCGGACGATCGCGCCGCCCATCGCCACGCCGATGTCGTCGGCGTAGATCTGATCGCCGGTGTGCAGAAAGAATCGCGGCCACTCCGCCCACGCCTTCTGCTCGAGCCATTCGCCGAACATCTCGAGCATGTCCGGTTTGGGCTCGAGGAGCTCGCCCTGGCCGGAATATCGCTTGCACGCCTTGCCGACATCGACGGCGGGAGGCACACCGCTATCGTTCGGCCACTTGCGGCACGAGCCGTGCGCGAACCGGAACTGGCCGAAGCTCGCGGGCAACGTTCGGAAGAACAGCCAACGGGATGATTTGAGCGCGACTTCACCCACGACCGCGCTCGGACCGCCACCGTAGGGCGGAGAGGCTGGAAAGACCGCCTCCGTGAAGTCACTCTGCTCGATCGGCAGCTTGCCGATTGGCGGCTGCGGCGCGAGCGTGACGCTGTATTGATACACGGTGTCGGCCTCAAGCGAATCGAGGCAGACGATCGCGTAGTGCCGGCCACCGACCCGCACGCTCGTCGCGAAGCGATGCTGTTGTGCGGCCGGCGTGCCGCCGACCGGGAGCGCGCGTTGATTCGCCGCCTTTCCGTAGGCAATCCGCACCAGTCCAGGCGTTTCCAGTTCCAGCCAGATCAACGCGCGCTGGCGATCGACATAGCGAATGACCGGCCCGACACGGACCGCCAGCGGCCGGACTTCGAACACGGCGCGGATGTGGCGCGTCAGCAGCCTCACCGGCCGGCGCATCACGTGATCGTGTTGAATGAAGCGGAAGACGTCGAGCGGACCGCGAATCGTCCGCGCCTTCTCGTAGGCCTGCCAGAAGGCGTCGCGCTTGGCGACGTCCTCGTGATCCGCTAGGCTCCAGTCGACGAACTGGCCGCCGTACTCGACGCCCGGCTCGCGCGCGAGCAGCTGCGCGCCGCTGACGATGCTGCAGACGCAGCCGTCGACGTGAACGACGAAGGGAGCTGAGACGTCGAATCGCGCGGCCGCCTGGCTGATCGGCCCGGTCGATCCTTGTTCGTTCAGCACGCCGGTGAACACGGCACCCTTTTGGTGGATCGTCCATCGCGCTTGCGCCAGGGGCGCCTTCGTCGCCAGGACGAACTGGAGGCCTGGCTGCGCGGCAATCTCGGTACGTGGCGCTGTGGGCGATGTCGGGGCGGGTGGTGGATACGCCACCTCTGACCACGCCTCCGGCATGTACGTTTCAGTGGACACGTGTCACCGTCCTGGTTTCTTCCGACGTCCTCGTGACTTCGGTTGAGGACGTTGAGCAGGCGTCTTGCGTGCGGCGCGGCGCTTCGGGACAGGTGTCGCTGGCGGCGTCGGCGCCGGCGGAATCGCGTCCAGCTGCGCGCGCAAGCGCTCGCTCTCTCCCGAGAGCTCGAGCACCCGTGCCTCGAGTGTCGTTTTCTGTCCAGTCAGACTCGCGATCAACGCGCGATGTTCTCGATCGGCGCGAGCGATGCGCGCATCGATCTGCTTTTCGCGCTCGCGTACCAGCTCATCGAGTCGATTGATGCGCTTCTCTTCTCCCTGGAGGAGCGCGTGCACGGCGATCGCCGGAGCCGCCGTCCGCAGCGCGATTTGCGCCGCCGCATGGTGGGTCTTGGTCGTGCCGGCGATGACAACGGCCGCGGCCGCAACGGCCGCGTCATTCGTGCCGCCAAGGAGGAGTTGGCCGAGCACCTGATGGCCGAACCGGCCCTGCACCAACGCGACGCCCGCAAGCAAACGCGCCAATGTCCCGAGCGGGTTCTCAGCCATTGCTTACGCCCGTGTCGATCACCCAGGCGACGCGAACACGCTGGACTGGAGATGGAATAGGAATCGAGGACAGATCAAAGTCCTGAACGACGATCTCCGTGACCGACACGCGCAGCACGCCCTGCCGTACGTCAGCGGCGGCGATGAACGGCACGTTGCCCAGCACCGCGGCGGTCACCGGGACATCGGTGCGACGCTGGAACGTCTCGAACAATCCGTCCGCGATCCGATTGCGCAAGCCTTCGAACGCCACGCGGCCCGGCGTCACCGTCGTCACGCCAGAGACGAAGCGCTCGTGTTGCTGGTCGGCGAACGCGAGCTGGCCGGTCATCAGCGTGCCGACTGGTGCGAGCCACGTCACGACGCTCGGCGATGTACCGCTGATGACGCCGAAACCGCGAAGCACTGGATCCAGAAAGAGCCAGAACAGCTGGTTGCCCGCGAGCAGGAGATTGTTGCGCGTGAAAAAGCGGCCGCGGTCGCCGAAGGCAGCCGCCTGAACGGTGCCGACGACTCCAGTGGCCTGCTGAACCCGCAGCGACGACACTTGAGACTGCAGGGCCTGGCGCTGCTGCGGCAGATCCTTCAGATCGTCGAGGAGTCCACGCCACGACTTGGCGCGCTTCTCGAGCGCCTCCACCTTCTTGGTCAGCTCTGCGTGCGAGCGTCGCAAGTGGCGGAGCTGGTTGCGCTGCCGCTCGATCGTGCCGGTCAATTGCCGCTGGTAGTTGGATGCGTTTGTTCGATCGAGCACGGCAGCCTCTATGTCGACTTGGTACGTTCAGGATCTTGTGTGTCCACCATCCACGCGACCTCGAGCTGATCGACGACGGACGGAGCCGGAGCCACACCGGGATCCGGTGCGAGAATCGTGACCTTGATGAGCAGGATGCCCGGCTTCCCTTTGGTGACGAGCCCCGGTGTCACCTCGTTCACGATCGCGCTCACGTTCTCGACGGCGGCGCCGGCGACGTTGAGCGTGGCCGTACGAAGGATCGCAACGACCGGTACATCCTTAAAGGTCTGGAACTGCTCGAAGTGCCGTGGCGCCACGACCTTCGACAACGGCACTTCAGACACATAGATGTGCCGCAGGACGCCTGGTGACGCCGGGACCGGCAACTCTTCGCGCGCGAACTCGTGCGTGAAGCCGGCGACGAAGCGTTCATGCTGTAGTCCGTCCATGAGCCACCAACCCGCAAGCAGATTTCCAGCGGGGGCGATGTACGACCAGACGTCGGCGTCGCGGAGCGGATAGGGCGACTTCTTCGATCGCGATCGAAATACGGCATCGCTGACCTCATCGCCCACGAGCCAGACCAGGAGCGCGATCAGGAGCGTAAGGTTGTTGACGCCGAACGGATTGCCGGGCTGTCGGTAGGCCGCGAACAACGGCAGGGACGAGACGATGAGGATCTTGTCCCAGAGTTCACGCCGCCCCATCCGCCTGGCCGTCTCATGCGCGAGTGCGATCTCGGCGGCGACACGCTTTTGGTACGCGACGGCGGCCTTGGCGAGCCGCCGATCGTTTCGCAGATAGCGCGCCACCAGCCGGGCCCGCATCCGCCTGGCCCGCTCGATCCGCGCCTCGGTCAGCTTCTCAACGTCGTCCGCGAGTTGCTGCGCGAGCCGGCGAATCGCGCCTGCCTGACCGCGCGTCTCCGTGCGCCGCCACCGCGCGTCTTGCTCGGCTGTGTCCGACAGGCGACGAAGTCCTTCCGCCGGCGCCGCCGGCGGAAGGATACGCAGCCACGCCCTTCGGCCCGTCACCTGCCCGCTCCGTCACGGCGTGGTCGGGCTGACCGACACCTCCGCCTTGGTATCGATGATCCACGCGACTTTCACCTTCTCGCCCGTGGGGACTCCCTCGAGCGTCAGCTTGAGATTCTCGTTCTCAACTCTCGCAGTCAGCGTCACTCCCGATAGCGGCGATACCGCGGACGCTGCCGACACCAACGAGGCCACCACGCTGTGCGCGGCCGTCCTGAACTCCTCCTTCGCCTTCTTCTTGAACAACGTCGTGTTCTCCGTCACCGGCACGACGTGCTCACCGTCGCCGGTGAGCTCGCTGACCCCACTGATGAACCGTTGGTGCTGGCGATCCTTGAGGAGGAAGAAGATGGTCGCGCCGTTGCCGACCGGAGCGAGATACGACCAGAGAGTCGCTCCGCCCTTGACGACGCCGGACTTGCTGCGGAACGAGTCGACGAGCTCGTCGCCGAGGAGCCAGCCAAGGGTCGAGATGCCCAGCGTCAGGTTGTTGCGCCCGAACAGCTGCCGATCGCCGAACGCCGCCCAGAACGGCAGTGACGAGGCGAGCGTGATGTTATTCCACACCTGGCGCTGCCGCTGCCGTTTCAGCTGCGCCATGATCTGCTTGCCATTCTTGCCGAGCGCGCCGGCGCCGGTGGTGAGCTCTTTGGTGATCCGCTTGTCGAGGCGGTTGTCGCCTTCGACCAGGCGCTTGCGCAGATCCTTGTCGCTCTTCACCTGCTCGGCCGTCAGCTTCTTGACCGCGGCCGTCTGCACCGCCGCGAGCCTGGCGATCGCGCGCGAGTTGTTGTTGGTCGCCACCGCTGCCCGGCGATCGTTGATCGTGATCACCTGGCGCAGCTTGTTGACCTCGGCGATCGGCGCGACCGTGGGAACGATGCGCATGCGGCTGCGACGTCCGTTCGGCAGGATCGCCGTGACGACACCGGCCCCTTGCAGCGGACCGACCGAGGCGACGCGGGCCTGGCCGCCAGGCCGCACCGACTGGATCTGCCGCGTGATCGACTGCTGCGTCGTGCTCGCGCGGCGCGCCTCGACCCGCTGATCGGCGGCGATGCGGCGCGCCCACGCCGCACGCCGGTTGCGGTCCTGATCGGCGCGAAGTCTCGCCGACGCGCTGAACGACGCTTCGTCCAGGGCCTCGTCGGTTTCGCCATCGGTTTCGTCAACCCCTTCGCTTTCGTCGGTCTCGGCCGCGAACTGGATGTCCTCGGACTCGTCCGTCTCGATGTCCTCTGCGCCGGCCCACTCCGCGTCTTCGACACCCTCATCCACCTCGCTGACGTCTTCCGATTCCATCTCGTCGCTTTCGTCAACCTCGAGGTCTTCGCTGTCGTATTCGAATGTTTCACTTTCACTCATGTGGCCCTCCGCGCTCGGCCGTTCACGGCCGCGCTGTTACCGCGTTGTCGCGGCCGTCGGGCCGCGCTTCTTCCGGGCTGGTCGCGCGTCCGCGCGCCGCGCGCTGTCGCGCGCCGGTGGACTGTCCCACCTCTCGTCGTCATCGTCATCATCAGCATCGGCGCCATCCACGAACGTGATGCGCGCCATCTGCTGCGCCAGTTCGAGCACCGCATGCCCGACTGCGGTTTGCTGCTTCTGGAGGTCTTCGAGCCGTTGCAGGAGATGCTCCTGCTGCTTGAAGACGCGATAGCACTGCTTGCGGAGCAACAGCACGTCGCCTTTGAGCGTCGTCAGCTCTCCCTTGCGAAGCGCGTCGAGCTTCTCCAGCATCTGGCCACCGGCCTCGTTGTTCTGCAGCAGCCGCGGCACGAACGACATGAGCGTGCCGAAGGTGTCTGCCGCGGGTGCCGCCCTCGGTTCCGCTTGGCCGGAGTTCAGACGGCTCACCGCGGCCTGAAGGGCCTCCTGCATCACTTTCGTCGTATCCGTATCCATGCGCTCCTCACATCGTGAAACCGGCGTCTTCAGCCCACGCCTCCGCTTCATCTATCTCGGCATCGGTCTCGGAGTGTTCGGCCTGTTCGGCCGCGAGCTCCGCCTGCTCGCTCACGTGGAACCATTCCGCCACGAGCGAGGCGCGCGCACGTGGATCGGCGGGATTGACGAGATACTCGCCTTGTTCATCGACGAGGTACTCGGGCACCGACGGCTCGTCCTCGCGGGTGGTCGCGTTCAGGTCCGTCATCGACTGGCGCGCGAGCAGCACGATCGCATTCATCACGGCGCCGAGCGGGATCCGTAGGTCGCGTCGCTGGTCCGCTTGCGTCGCGATTGGTACTGGCAACGTCACCGCGCGCGGCCCTGCCGGGCCCATTGAAGACGCGAGATGGAGCGTCTGCTGAAACTGCGGATTGGTGAGAATGAGACGCAGCAGTGCGAGAGGGTCAGTTTGAGCGGGCGCCGCACTCAGTGCGCCAGACGCAACTGGCGCAGTGGGCGGAGCCGGCTCAGGAGCTGGCGTTGGTTCCAGTGGCAGCGCTGGCTCAGCCGATGGAGGTGCCGTGGCCGCGGGAGGAGGTGCCGTCGCAGCGGGCGGCGGCGCCGCTGTGGGAGCAGGTTGACCGGCGCCTCGAAACTGTTGTGCTATCTGCGCGCCTTGTTGGGCGAACTGTGCGCCGATTTGCGCGACGTCCAAGCCCTTCTTGAGAGCGGATGCGAACTGCGCAAAGTCGAATCCCGACTTCCGTGGGGATGAGCTTATAGCTGATGAACTCGCGCGAGGTGGTGCGCTCGTACGAGCAGGACTCGGTCTTGTTGTTGAGCCGGCTCGCGCCGGGGTCGAAGTCGACGTCGATGGTGTGGTCGATCGCGGCGTGCCGCGCGACGACGCGGAACTAGAGGCAGGCGTCGGTCGCGCCGTTGAAGACGACGAAGGTGACGGTGCCGCTTCGCTGATGAATTCAAAGAAACTCATAGCGTCCGGCCGTCACTATGAGTGGAAGCCGAAGGCGCAGTCTGTGCTATACGGTACGAAACGAAATACAGAATTGTGGTTTGCTACGAGTGCCGGGCATACAGACGGGGTCTGTTCGGTTTCACGCTCTCAAACGTTGTTGCCACGTGATGCGGAACTCGTATAGTTCTCCGCTACGTATGACAGGCGTGGGTACGTGCAGTCTCGTCGTGTGCGATCCCAGTGCTGATCGTGTGCGCCTTGTCGACGGCGTGGTGGCGGCATGCGCGCTGACGCACCAAGGTCTCTCCAACGGCGTCGCGCTCGCGCAACTCCAACGCGCGACCGATGCCTGCGGTATCGCACTCGTCGCCGTCGATGACATGTCGAGCACGGCCATCCTCGAGGCGATCGCCGTGCTCAAGCAAAAGGGCTACACCGTTCTGTGCTATGCGCAACCTGCGGCCGGCTGGACGCTCGGCCGCCAGTGCCGGTTGCTGTTGGCTGGCGCTTCAGATGTGATCGACAGCAGCAAATCGACGTTCGATGTGGAGCTCCGGGAACACATCACGCGGCTGATCGACGCCGAACACGAGCGACGTGGTGACGCGCAGCAGCTCAAGGAGCTGATGCGCACGCTCGGGATGGTCGGCGACAGCGACAGTATCACCACCGTCTTTCGCTGGATCCTCCGGGTCGCCCCCTTGAGCGGGCTGCCGGTTCTCTTGAGCGGCGAAACCGGCACCGGAAAAGAGCTGGTCGCGCGATCGATTCATCGCCTCGATTCGCGCCGGGCGAATGGTCCGTTCGTCGCCATCAACTGCGGCGCGATCAGCGCCGGGCTCGCCGAGAGCGAGTTGTTCGGGCACCGGCGAGGTGCGTTCACCGGCGCCGATCATGACCGAACCGGTCTGATTCGCGCGGCGCGCGGTGGCGTGCTGTTTCTCGATGAGATCGGCGATCTCGAGCCAGGCTTGCAGGGCAAACTGCTCCGCGTGCTGCAAGAACATCGCGTCCTCGCACTCGGTGAGGACCACGAGGTGCCCGTCAACGTCCGCGTCATTGCCGCAACCAACCGCAACCTGGACGAGATGGTGGACGCCAAGGCGTTTCGCGCCGACCTCTTCCACAGACTGAACGTGCTCTCGATCCGTTTGCCGACACTCCGTGAACGCGTCGAGGATATCGAGCCGCTCGTGCGGCACTTCGTCGCGCTGCACGCTTCTGAGGCATCGGCCCCTGCCGTGCCGATCAGCAAGGAGTTCATACAGGCGCTTCATCGCGTCAATCTCCCGGGCAACGTCCGTCAGCTCGAGAACGTCATCCGGCGCGCCTTCGTTCAGCGCACACACGGTGAGCCATTACGACTCAGTGACCTCCCTCCGGAGATCTGGCAGCAGATCGCGAACGCCAAAAGAGTGGCCGCGTCATCGGGCGCACAGCTCTCGGAGTCATCGCCGCCGGCCGGAGAGCCGGATGTGATGTCCATCCTTGCCGCCAGCAGTTGGAAGCTCGCACCCGCGCTGGAGCTGTGCGAACACCAGATCCTGTCAGCAGCCCTCAACGCCTCGAGCGGCAACCGCTCGCGAGCGGCGCGTCTGCTTGGGATCAGCGCGCGAAGCATCTTCAACAAGATGCGTAAGCACCGCCTCACAAGCTAGATCGATCGGAAAAGTCGTTCCGGCATCTTCGTGCACACCGCAGATCGATGCATAGCTGCGGCGATCGATCGCATCTCACGCAATCGATCACAGTTCCTCATGACAAGTTGTCAGCACGTCGCGAGTTGTATCGTCGACGATGCGATTCACGCCATCGCGATCGCATGGCGGTCCAAGTCTTGCTAACCGACTGCGCCACGAGCCACACGAGCATGTCGCGATTCGCGTACGAACGCCTCAAGGGAAAGACGATTGAGTTTCTCGTGGAAGACATCCACATCCCGGATCCCGCCGCGGTGCTCAAGCAACTTCACGCGGGTGAAATTATTGCCGGCACCGTCGTCGATTTTTCCGATGCCGGTACGGATGGCGGGGTCTTCGTCGTGATTGACGTTCGGGGAGTGCGCCAGCCGTGCGTGCTTCCGGCAGAGCGGATCCTGCGCGCGTTATAGGCGAGTGGAAAGCAGCAGTTCGCCATGGGTTATCAGCCAACGTTCGGAAGCGCGGCACACGCGCTGCCGCCGACGCCGGCACCGTCCGGCGCCGGGCGGAATCGTATTCTTCTGGCGCTGACGCCACAGGAGCGTGCGCGCCTGCTGGCGGGGTTACAGCCGGTGACGTTTTCTCTCGGCGATGTTCTGTGCGAGGCGGGTGCTCGCATGGAATACGTCTACTTTCCAACCACTTGCGTGATCTCGTCCGTGTACACGACCGAGGAAGGGGCGACCGCGGAGATGTGCCTCGTCGGCAACGACGGCGTCGCGAGCGTGTCCGCGTTCCTCGGAGACGACACGGCCAGCAGCACGAGCGTGGTCGTCGTCGCCGGCGACGCCTATCGGATGAAGGCGTCGACGCTGCATCGAGAGTTTGCCGCGGGCGGTGCGTTGCAGTCGCTGCTGCTTCGCTACACGCAGGCGCTGATCGCGCAGATCTCGCAAACCGCCGTGTGCAACCGGCTGCATGGTGCCGAACAGCGGCTCTGTCGATGGCTGTTGATGTGCCACGACCGCACACAGACGGACGATCTGCACATGACACAGGAGCTCATCGCCAACATGCTCGGTGGCCGTCGCGAGACCGTCACCGTCGCGGCTGGCCGGTTGCAGGATGCCGGGTTGATCCGCTATTCACGCGGCCGCATGACGATCGTCGATCGTAAGGGGCTGGAAGAAGTGGGTTGTGAGTGCTACCTCAGCGTTGAACGATCATCGCGCACAGGAATGGCCGGCTAGGCGGAGAGCGCGTCGACCTTGGCGATGAGCCGCGCCAGGAACGCACGCAGGTCATCGAAGCTGTCCGGCCGGATCACGTACAGGTTGTTGGCCATCGCGACGACTTCCCCCTCGGGAATCGTCGGTAGGCAGAACACGACCACCGGAACAGCGTCGGGTAGACCGGCACGCTGCCGAATACGCGCGGCAGCCAGAAGCACTTCCACCGGTAGTCCCGCCAGACTCACCAGAATCAAATCCGGGCGCTGCCGGCGGGCCCGCTCCACCGCATCGTCCTCGCTTCGCGCCGGATCGACGCGATAGCCATCAACGCTCAGGAGCTTCTCGATGCCATCGCGCGTCTCCTCGACGTCGTGAACGGCCAGGATGACAGCGGCGCGTGCCGGCTCGCGGGTGATCACGATAGCCAGAATTGTCAGCGAGGCCGGGACTCGCGTCTGTGCTGTGCCACACGCATCGTTCGATGAACAAGAAAGCGTGCGCTGTCGTACAGACGGACGACCAACGACTTGGGTAGCGTGGCAGCGATGAACGAACGTCAGAACGCCGATCTCTTCTACGCGGACTTAATGGGCCTGTCCGTGCGAGCGCGGCATCTGCGTGACGATGTCATCCGCCGTGGTCGGCGGGGGCAGCGTCGTTGGCCGAGGCAGCGGCCGACCGAATCGTACGAATACGACGAAGTCGTCGAAGTCTGCGGCTTCTTCGGACCGGCCAACGTTCGCCGCACTGAGCAAGAGGTCCGCGATGCCGTGGTCGCACGCGCCAACGCGGAGTGGGCAGCCTGGCACAACGCGGCCGGTGCGCCACGGCTGGAAGGGGACGCCGACATGTTCGGACGCCTGGTCGGCTACTACCTCGGTGGCAATGGCAGCATCCTGCCAGACACGCTGACCGCGATACAGACGGCGGCGCTCGGCACGGTCAACTACGCGCCATTGTTGGCGACGGGCGCGAGCGCCACGACGATCGCAACGGAAGCCGCACGGATCCGCGGAGTGCTCCTGACCGGCGCACCTGGAGCCACGGCGTCCGGCTTGAACACCAAAGTCGAGAGCGCGATTCCACAAGCACGTCAGGCGTTCGCCCACTCCGGGGCGTTCAAAGCGTGGAGCGCGGCCTTCGTCAGCACCTGCGTGCGCGGGGCTGGCATCACGCTCGGACTCGAAGGGGTGATCGCCCCCGGACGCCGCCACATCGGACGCGATACGCTCCTCCTCGCCGCGCTCATGCACGCGGCCTACACCGTGCAAGCACGTACCAGACGGGCGGCCAGAACACCGCGCCAGCGGGGCACGTATCACGCGTTCACGCCAGCCGAGCGCGCGCCGCAACGGGGCGACATCATCGTTCAGGATCGGCGCGACGGGATCACGGCCGCTCAGGTGGCACGGTTGGCCACGCTCCGGTCCGACGTCATCACCCACGGCGACATCGTTGTCGAGGTGCAAGACCAGTTCGTCGTCACCGTCGGAGGCAACGTCGGCGATAGCGCCAGAAAGCGGCGTTATCCGCGAACCGCCCAAGGTCTGCTCGTCGTCGACCGCCAGCAGATGTACACGCAAGAAGACGACGCGGGCGCGCTCCCGGCCCTGCCGTCGCAGACCAATGCCGCACTCGCCGGACGGAGCACGGCGCGGATCTTCGCGCTCCTGAGTCTGGTTGAAGAGTGCGCCGCCGTGCCTGGTCAGCCGTACGGCGGAGGCGTATTGACCTGAAGGAACACCCGCGCATGACCACGTTTCGACAGAACAGTCGACGTCAGACGCGGTTCGCTGCCGTGAGTCCGGACGAGCGGCAAGCCAGCGATCTGTTCTTTGCCGACTTGATGGGGAGATCCGTCACGGCACGTGGCGTCGGCGAATCAGCCGAAGAGCGCGATCCGCTCAAGAGCCGCATGGGTTTCCTCTACTGGGATCCTTCGCGCGGCGGCTTTCCCGGACGTCCGTTCGGCGCACCCACTGGCTCGGCGTTCATGGCCTCGATCGCCGGCAAAGAAGCGCCGAAAAGCTGGCAGCAGCGCGAGGACGACATCGCGAAGCAACTGATCAACGGCAACTTTCCAGATTTCCTGCTGAAATGGCAGACCGTCGACATCGATGCCGGCGGCGGATTGAAAGGGCGCGTCTGGGTGATGCCGGATTACCTGTCCATCGGCACCGACCAGGATTGGGTCTACATCCCGATGAGCGCGCCGACGGCACAGCGTGTCGCCGATGCGCTCAAGTGCATACTGCCGACAGCGAAGCTCTGTCACGATATCTACACGGCCAGCCATCTCAAGCTGCCGCGCCTCGACCGCGACTATTACCTCGAAGGCAACAAACGGCCGCAACGAAAGACCGCGGTCAAGAATTGCAGCCAGGTCTCGACCTGCGCCTACGAGGAGCACTCCACGGCCATCCAGACCCAGCTGAAGGCGCTCGGGGGGACGCCGGGCACATTCGTCGCGGGGCACAAGAAGGACGTCATCATCGCACCAAACTATCCGAAGAACCGCGTCGCGTTTCAGGGCTTCTACAACAAGAGCGGCATCCCGGCTGAACCTTGCCAGGAAAAGCACCACGCGATTAGCGATCCCGCGTGCAAGAAACCGGGGACGCCGACGTTTGCCCACGAGCGCATCTTTGCCGACTACGCACAGGGCGTCCGGCTGGTGCGCGCGACGATGCGAGTCGAAGGCGAGGCCGATCTGATGAAGGTGTCAGACGTGTTGGCGCACGAGCGCTATCACAAGCTGCTCAGTCCTCAGGGCCGGATCGTTCCCGCGCGCGTGCCGGATGTTCCTGTTTATGACTGAGCCGCTGACGCCTTCGCCGGTTGACGACACGTGGGCCGGTTCGATGGACCCGGCGCTGTGGGAGCTGTACGAATCCGGCTCCTCGGTCGAAGAGGTCAGCGTCATCATTCGCATGTCGGCGGGGACGCCACTCCCCGCCGACGTCCGCATGGTCTCGTCATTCGGCAACGAGATCTACACGGCGCGGATCCTTCGCGGCGATATCGTGACAATCCGCCAGGCGCCAGGTGTCCTCAGCCTCAAGGCCGGGAAGCCAGTCACGCTTCCCCCGCCGCTCGAAGCAACCAGCGAGGTCGATGTCGAGGAGACAACCGTCGACCCACAGGGCGAGCATGACGAGACCGTTGAACATGACGAGACCGTTGAACATGACGAGACCGTTGAACATGACGAGACCGTTGAGGAAGTCGCCCGCGGCTTCCCGAATCCTGCGGACATCGGCGAGACCGGCCGCGGCGTCGTCGTCGGCGTTTGCGATTGGGGATTCGATTTCACGCACCCGAACTTCCGCAATGCCGATGGGACGACCCGGCTGATCGCGCTCTGGGATCAACGCGGCCACGGCGATCGCCGCGCGCCCGCGCCGTTCAACTACGGACGTCTGCTGATGCCCGACGCCATCAACGCGGCGCTGAAGCAGAGTGATCCCTGTGCGGCGCTCGGCTATCACCCTGCGAGCGGCGATCCGACGAACACGGGCTCGCACGGAACGCATGTCACCGACATCCTCGCCGGCAATCGGCGAGAGCCAGGATCGCGCGTCGGTCTCGCCTCGGGATCCGATCTGGTGTTCGTGCACCTGGCGGCACCGAATCTCGCCGAGCTCGAGAGTCTCGGCGATTCCGTTGGCCTGCTGGAGGGCCTCGATTTCATCCGGCGTCAGGCGGCGGGCCGCCCGTGCGTCCTGCACCTGAGCGCCGGCAAGACTGGTGGTCCGCATCGCGGCAATACTCTCGTCGAGCGCGCCGTCGACCTGATGTTGAACCAGCCTGGAATCATCCTCGTGCAGAGCGTCGGCAATTACGCCGACGCCGCGATGCACACGCACGCGCGTGTCGGCCCGGCGCAGGAATACACGCTGGATTGGGTGACGCCCGCGAACGATCGGACGCCGAACGAGCTGGAGATCTGGTACAGCGGCGAAGACGTCCTCGAGGTGACGTTGATTGCACCGACCGGTGAACGGTTCTCGACGCCACTGGACTCACGCGTGCAACTCGCCCAGGGACTCGACGTGTGGGGCAACCTGTATCACCGCCGTCACGAGCCCAACAGCGGGATGAACCACGTGGACGCGTATCTTTACACGACAGCGCCGAGCGGTCGGTGGCGCGTCGTGGTGCGCGGCATCGACGTGCTGGACGGCCGGCTGCACGCGTGGATCGAGCGCGACGCGTCGGGACGCTACCAATCGCGTTTTCCGCGCGGGCAAGCCACCCCACGCTTCACCACCAATACGATCTGCAACTGCTATCGCGCGATCGCGGTCGGCGCCTACGACTCGAGCCGTCCCGATCGCCGGCCGACACGATTCAGCAGCCGCGGCCCCACCGCGGACGGCCGGCAGAAACCAGAGATCGCCGCACCTGGCTTCAAGGTGCTCGCCGCGCGCTCGCTGCCGCGACAAGGCTGGCGAGGCGAGCGGAGGCTCGTCGCCAAGTCTGGCACCAGCATGGCGGCACCGTGGGTGTCCGGCACCGTTGCACTCATGTTCGGCGCAGCGAAACGACCGCTGAGCATTCACGAAGTCCGGCGCGCGTTGCTCGGAACGGCCGAACCCCCTCGCGGTCCGTCGGGACGGACGTCGACGCAGCTTGGCTACGGCTATCTCAATACCGTTGCGGCGGTCGCCGCCGCTCGGCGCCTCGGCGCCAACGTCCGCGAAGATCGCGACGAAGAAGCGCTCGCCGAACGCATCGTGGAAGTCGAAGCGTGGGACGAGACCGCGGAATCGGCGTCTCCAACGTGCGGATGTGGGGGGCACACACGCGAGACGGTCGCGGAAGTAGAGCACGTCGACGAGGTCGATGAGCTCGAGGAGCTCGATGAGCTTGAGGAGCTCGATGCGCCGATCACGTGGGAAGACGTGCAAGAAGCGCTCGAGGCAGTCAGCGAGGTCGAGGGCTGAACGCAGGGAGGCATCACGCCATGCGCCACTTCAGTCAACGGGAACGCCGCGAGGCCGACCTATTCTATTCGGATCTCATGGGGTTCTCGACCCGGCGCCGCCGGCGGAGTCGACGCCCCGCGACGATCGAGGCGACGTTCACGGGGGAGACCATCGATCCGCCGATTGACGACACCAGCATCAATCCTGCGCGCGTGTTCGATGCCGTGGTCGCCGGTGCCGATCCCACCCCGTTGTTGGCCGCGGGCGACGATGGCACTGCGTGGGAGCCAGTGGCGCTGCCGAGCTCGCCAACGCCGCGGAGCGCGCTGCGGCCCGGTGCCCTCGTCGTGACGCGGGCACTCGGCGAAGGGCACCTCGCGTTCCTCGAAGTTCTCGGCGAAGACGTCGAGATCGAATCGCTCTATGGCGAGGGCAATTGCATCCGGCCCGATGTGCTCGTGCTCGATCGTCCGTCCACGGTGAGCTCGATCGAGCCGGCGGAGTCGGAAGACACGATCGAGCGCTGGATCGCGCGCAATGCCGAGGCGGTGGACGAAGGCGAAGCCGTGGAGTTGTGGCAAGGCGCGGAGGTGTTGGCGGATCCCGAGGTCATCGAGATCATGCGCAGCCTCGAGGACACCGAGACGTCCGAAATCGCGGCCGGTCTGGAATTCCTCGAGCGCATCGAGAGTCAAGATGCGGAAGCGCCCGCCCCGGCACCGGCTCCCGCTCCCGCTCCGCCCGCTCCGGCTGCGCCTCCGACGCCGGCCCCAGCTCTCCCCGCGGCCCTCCGGCTCTCTGTGACGCCTGCCGCTGGCGTGACGATCGAGGCCGCACCTGGCCTTGGCACCTCACGCACGGTCGCACCGATCGCCACCATCTCTCCGCAGCGCCAGATGAACGAGGTGCTCGATCGCGAGCTGATCCTCTTCGCCAAGGCACGCATCATGGCGGAGTGGCTCGATCGGAACCTCTCGGCCACGTTCGAACAAGCCTTCAACGACACGACGTTGCGCGCACGCCTCGATGTGTCGAAAGATCGTGCCCTGCTCGATCGGCTCCGGCCGTTCCCGCAACAGAAGATCCCGTCGCGGCGCGATCAACTGTTCACGACGGACGCCGTGCTCAAGCCGTTGCTGAAGGCACCGGCGGACGTGGCCGGCCTCTGGCCGATCTTCGACGTCCTTCATCACTACGGTGTGGTGCTCTTGCCGCCGGATCCGAAGAACCCCTTCGACCGCCCGTCGGTGCTGGCGTCGATCACGCGGGTGGAGGCGCGGCTCGATCGCGCACGCTTCGATACCGGCACGGCGGCGGTCGAGCAGCACGCGATCAAGTTCAAGAAAGCCGTGGGCAACGCCAGCATCCTGCACCCTGCGGTCGAGCCGGAAGCGATCCCGGCGGATTGGTGGGCGGGCGGGAAAACGTCCACGCCCCTGCAAGTTGCCAAGCCCGTCGTCGCCTTGTTGCGGCGGCTCCGAGATCTGAATCAGACGTGGCGAGCGGGCACCTACTCGGGCCACTGGTGGAACGATTTCTCCCTCGACATCTTCATCTCAGCCAGCCTCGAACCGTCGAAGTTCTGGAACCGCGGCCGCGTCCATGATTTCTTCCGCGCGTTGAACACCGCGTGTGAGCAGGACACGGCGCCGGGCCGCTTCGCGTGGAAAGGCATCTACAACGATGCTGGACTCGCGACCGAGATGGACGGCCTCTACGGTGCCGGCCGCGTGCTCTCTGGCGTCGCAGGTCACGGCCCTGGTCCGAAGATGCACATCCACCTCGACGTGCGGCCGCTCACAGTGCCCTTCGACGCGACCACAGGCTTCTGGCTCGATGGCTCGCGCGTCGTCTTGTCACCGCCGCCGATGCGGCCCGCGGTACCCGGACCGAGTCCACAGCCGATGCCAGTGCGCACGCGTGAAGATGTGGAAGGTGAAACGGAGAGCAGTGACGAGGCCGTGCCGAGTAAAGGGCGCGGTCGCTTCCGTCATGCGCCGCTCGGCGGCAAGGGTGACAACGTCGAAGCGCGATGGAATGTCGACGCCTCGGCAGCAGCCGGCAGCACCGTGGACGTCGTCGTCTACCTGCACGGCTACGGCGCACCGGCGGCCGACTTCCTCGCGGCCAAAGCGAAATCCGCCGGCGTCGATCTCGTCGGCGGCACTGGAACGGCGGGCGTCCGCTCCTCACGTCCAACGCTCGCGCTCGTGCCGAGAGGACGCAACAGCAGCGGGGCCCGCTGGGTGTTCGATGCACTGCCGGACGCCGCGGCGTTCAACGCGCTCGTCGATGCCGGCCTATCGTGGCTCGCGTCCAGCGTTTTGAAATTGGCAGAGGGATCGACGCTCACGCGCGGACGACTCACGCTGATCGCGCACTCGGGCGGCGGCGCAGCGTTGAGTGTCCTGCTCGCGAGCGGCCTCAACCCCGACGAAGTGGTCTGCTTCGATTCACTCTACGGCGGCGAAGTGCCGGTCGCCCGCTGGGCAGAGGCTCGCATCGCCTCGGCAGCCGCCGGACAAAGCGGGTTGCGAGCGTTCTACACACCGTGCAATCCCTCATCGTGGAACTTCTGGAAGACGGATAAGAAGTGGCATCTCATCTCGACCGAGGTCGCGGCGCGCAGGCTGCAACACGCGGTCGATCGGGCGATCTCGTCTTCAGGCAACACCGCGCTCGCGGACCGGTTCCGCGTCGAGCGCACGAGCGTCGGGCACTCGGCGATCCCGGCACGCTACTCGCCGCTGTTGCTCGATGACATCGCCGCGAACGTGCCCGACGCCACCAAGGCACCAGCGTCAACATCACGGCCACCCTGTGTGGCCAACGACGACTGGCTGACGAACGCACCCCGTAAGCCTGGCGGTGAGGATCCGCCGGCAGCAAAGTAACCCGCAAAGGAGATCGCATGAGCGAGCAGTTGCACCGCGTGCTAACCATGCTGGCCGAAGGCAAGATCTCGGTGGACAATGCCGAGCAGGTCATCGAAGCGCTCAAGCACCCACCGGCGCCGGATGAAGACGACGAGTACGCGTGGCAGCCAGAGCCGATTCGGCCACGTTTCCTGCGCATCCAGATGCACCGCCCACCGAGCAACGGGCACCTCGAGAAGGACGTCAACATCCGGGTGCCTATTGCCATGGTCTGCGGCAGTATGCGGCTCGGGATGCTGATGCCGGGGCTCGGCGATCGCATCAACGCGCGTCTGCGCGCCCGCGGCGTCGATTTCGATCTCGGCCGTGTCGACGAAGAGCAGATCGGATCACTGCTGACCCGGCTCGGTCATCTCACCATCGATGTAAACGAAGGGAATCAACAGAAACAGTTGCGCATCACGTGCGAGTGATCGCGACGTCCGTACGCCATCGCACGGAAGCACGACCACGCGACTGTCACCATGCCGGTCGAGGGTTTTATGAGGCGCAGAAGGGTCGCTCGCTCTTCACAGTACGAGGTTGGCTGGGCGTCGCCACACGAGCGGCGACAGGCTGACGCCTTTCTTGCCGATCTGATGGGCATCAGCGCGCGCGGTCTGTACGGGCGCACGTCGCCGGGATCGCGCGGCCGCTTCGAGTCCGAATCAGACGAGGCCGAAGCCGCGCCCGTCACGCTACCTGCCGGATTCCGTATGGGCGTGTGGCTCGACGTCGGCGGGAAGAGCCTCGCCGACAATGGCGCGACGCACGCGAGCCGGTTGCACGCGCTGGGGATCACCGACGCGTGCATCATGATCAACCCGCTCGATTCGACGTCCTTTGGTTTCGGGTCGGTCTCGCAAGCGCGCATCCGGACGTTTGTCGCACTCCTCAGAGGAAGCGCGATTCGGCTGACCCTCACGAGCTGGCTTCGTCCCAGCCGCACGTTCATCGATGCGCTGGTGCGCGACCTGCCGTCGTTTGCGCGTGAGGTCGGCGCACGGATCGAATTCGACGTCGAGGAGCCGTGGACCAGCAACTCTCCGTCAGGCTTCACCACCCACGACGAGGCCGCCGACCATCTCTTCGCCGGACTGCGAAGGGCGGAAGTGTCCGAAGTGGCCGTCACCTGTCAGGTCGATCAAACCGACCGGGCGCGGATGCGCGCCATGGTCCGGCACGCGGATATCGTGATTCCGCAGGCCTACTCGACCAAGGGCACCGCATCGAGTCACGCCGTCGGTGGCACCTACGGTCCGCGTGGTCTGCAGCGGCGCGCCGCGCAGAAAGTGGCGGATGCGGTCGCCGCCTCCGGAAAACCGATCATCATGGGGCTGGCCGCCTACGGTCGCACCGGCTGGCCGGGTCAGTCCGCGCGCGACATCATGACGATGGAGCTCGAGGAAACGGTGTCGCTCAGGAGCAGTCACACTATTCAGGGTGCGCGCTACTGGTCGTGGAAGCACATCGCCGGCTTCAACGGCAAGCTCGGGAATCCGTCCAACAGCTACGCGAACGGTTTCCTGAAGGACATTGCGCTGCCGCCGTCCTAAGATATGAACACGCCGTCCGTTACCTGCATCACGCCGACGGCCCGACGCGCCGAGTGGCTGCGACACGCCGCTGAGCTTCTCTCGGCGGCGCCTGGCGTAGCCGAATGGATCATCGTGCTCGACGAAGGCGACGAGCAGGACGTCTCGGCTCGCGGTGAGATCCTGACGCAGCACATCGTCGTACCCGCCGGCACCCTGATCGGCGTCAAGCGCAATCTCGCGTGCGAGCGCGCCACCGGCGACATCATCATTCACTGGGATGATGACGATTGGTACGCGCCGTGGCGCGTCGAGTTTCAGGTCGACGAGCTGCTTTCGAATGGCGCCGACATCTGTGGTGCGGACCATCTGCTCTGCTACAATCCGAGTCGCGGGCTGGCGTGGGAATACGCGTATCCCGCTCGCGCTCGCCCCTGGGCTGCGGGCAACACGTTGTGCTATCGACGAGCGTTCTGGGAACAGCATCGGTTTCCCGAGATTCAGCTTGGTGAGGACACGCGGTTCGTGCGGCAGTGCTCGCCTGCGCGTCTTCATCGGCATCCTCGCACCGACTACGTCGTCGGCATCATCCACGATGGCAATACGAGCCCGAAGGTCACGGCGCGTCGATGGTGGCGCTCACGTCCAGTCGCAGACGTCGAGCAGGTGATGGGATCAGCGATCAACCGGTATCGGACGCACGCGCTCGGGTTCAACTCTGTCACACCGTCGAGCGTCGGCGCCCCATCAACATCATCATCATCATCATCATCATCACTGGTCGCGCCGGTTCGCACGCGTCGGGCAAAGACGGTCGCGCCGGCGGTCGTGTATCACGGGCCAGTCTTCGAGGGCACAGGATACGGCGAGGCCGCGCGAGCCTACGTTCACGCACTTCACGACGCCGGCGTTCCACTCTCGGTCGAGAATCTCTCGGTAGGCAGGTCCCTTGTTCGTGATGCGCTCGTCGAATCACTGGTCGGTCGCCAGTTGACGCCCGAAGTGCACCTGTATCACAACATCCCAAGGATCTGGGCCGGGGACGCGCTCCACCAGCAACGCTCCGTGGCGATAACCATCTGGGAAACGCCGACGATGCCACCGCAGTGGCGGGAGCCACTCTGGCGTGCGCTCGACGTGTGGATGCCGTGCGACTTCAATGTGACGGTGTTCGAGCGCGAACTCGGTCGTCCGGTGTTCAAGCTGCCGTTGCCGATCCCGCCATCGTCCTCGGTCCGCACGGACTCGACACGGCTCGGGGTCGCGCCCGACGAATTCGTCTTCTACAGCATCTTCGTGTGGCAGGACCGCAAGGGTCCGGTCGAACTGATCAAGGCGTTCTTTCGCACCTTCACCAAGTTGGATCGTGCGGTTCTTCTGCTCAAGATCGACCCGACAGCGAAAACCGCCGCCCAGTCGCAGCTCGCGGCACTGCGCAGGAGTGCGAGGTCGACGGCTCGTGTCGTCCTGAACTGTGAACTGTGGAACGAGACGCAGATTGCCGCGCTCCACACACGCGGCGACTGCTATGTCTCGCTGCATCACGGCGAGGGGTGGGGCTATCCGCTCTTCGAAGCGGCGTTGCGCGGTACGCCAATCGTGGCCACAGCGTATGCCGGACCACTCGAGTACCTGGACGCCTCGCATCACGAACTCGTCTCCTACGTGGAGAGCCCGGTCCGTCAGCGGGGTAACTTTTACGATCCCAGCATGCGGTGGGCCATGCCCAACGTCGCCGATGCGGCGCACCGGATGCGATGGGTGTACGAGCATCGCGACACGGCGCGGGCCAGGGCGGCTGCCCACGTGCCGGTGTTGCAGCAGCGCTACGCCCCAAAAGCGATTGGCGCGATCGCGCGGGATCGGCTGATTGAGCTGCTCTGAGCAGGGCCCGAACCGGATAGATAGGTAACGGCATCCACGCATTGGCTGCGGCCCCGTGATGGACCCGACGGCCGATCCAATGTCAACCGGCTGACACTTCTCTCTTCGCCTCAGCCTTCTCGGCCCCTTCCTCCCCGCTCCTTCCACCTCCCAGTAGCCGTCACCGAAGGGAGGCTAACAGAAAACGTCAATAAAACTGGGGTGCGGCTGTGGACCGATTGCTCCATCGATCAGAATCGTGAACTGAATGGAATCGGAGGCGAAACAGGTTTTCGTTGTGACAACGAGCCGTCCCATCACCGACTCGGCGGCGCTGCCGGGCTCGGGTCCCATGGCCAGAGCTAGCAGCCGGGGCAGTCTTTTCACAAGATCACCCGTCACGAGCAGTCGAAGGAGTCGCCGACGCGCGCGAGCATCCTATCGGTCTTGAAGAAGCTCTGGGGAGATCAGTGGCTCGCCGTGCTCCGATTTGGTGAGGAGTATCAATATTACGTGGCGGACGAGGCTTTGCGTGGCATGTCAGCAAAGGAACGGGAGGAAATGGAAACTGAGTTCCCTCGGATGATTAGAGAGATGTCACGTGTACCAAACTTCGCGGCGTTGTGTGCTGGCAGCCCGCTGCCCGATGGCTCTACTTACCGGCCTCTTGACGCGCCGGGCTTGCTCGCTCGCAATCTCTCCAGTTGCAGCGATTGTTTGCGTCCGAGATGGCTTATTGAGCCGTTGATCGCCCTCGTCGGCGCCTGTCATCAGTAATTTTTCGTCTGTGGGCTCCGTCGAGCGGGTGAGCGTTCCCAATCTTAGACGCCGCCTCACCAGGGAAATGGGTTTCCGCGGTAGCGTGAAAGGCGTATGCCGTCCCCGTACTGCGCGAGGTACCAGGCAGGTCGCTTAACCGCCTGTTGGACCTCCATTGCCACCAGAAAGCCCGCCGGCGCCATCATAGCCAAGAGCCAAGGGGAACCGCTCCCCCGCCCGCTTTGCTCTTCCACCGCGCCCTGGAACGCTCGCAGCTCAAGCTGACCGACGGAGATTCGCGGTGACGGCGTTTCCTCGATTTCTTATTGGAGGATAGTCAGCGTAATGTTTATGCGGGTCAACGCGAGGTGCGCCCACCAGCTGCGCCCACCACGAGGCGGCAAGATGCATCCGTGGTCGCTACCCTGACAGTCTGCCGGTGCTGGCAGCTTCGTTGCGGTGTGCGATCGTCACGTCGGAGGGCACTGGCTGTGCTATCGGCGTTCAGGGCCCGCTGCTCGCGGGGTTCAAATCGGGGGCGTGCAACCAGCGGTACTTGCAGCTGTGGAGTTCCGCGGCGTGAAAATACTGCACCGCGCCGCGTGAGCGTCACCAGATGTGCGGTAGGGTGGAGCGATCGGGACAATCGTCCGGACTGTAAACGCGCACGTCCCTAGCGTTGGCCGCCCACCACGTGCGCCATTTGCTCTGCGTCTCCTCCAGCCCGACGCCGCCGCACCAGCTCCGGTGCGTCAGCGTAATCAGCGCACTGCACGCGTCGTTGCTCACGTAGCCCATCTGCCCCTCCGCGCGTTCGATCAGGATTGGGATCGCCGCCTTCGACTGGGTGTTGCCAAGCGCAAGGAGCATCGCGCCGGCGACCAGCGGGTCTGGGCTGCGCGGCGCGTCGCGCAGCGCCTCAACTGCCGCTTTGCCGCCGATCATGCCAATGCCGAGCGCGGCGTCGCTTCTGATGCGGTTGTCCACCTGGGTGCTACGGCCCGGCAGGAGGCTGGCCAGAAACGGCAAATTGTCCGGTTGTCGGGCCCGCGCCACGGCATTGACGATGGAGGATCGGATCTGAAGATCGTTGCTGCGATCGAACCAGTCGATCAGTTCCGCACGGCTCGATGGCGTGTCGATCTCGGCCAGCGCTTCTGCCGCTGCGTAGGCGAAGCCACGCTCGTGACCACGCTGTTTGACCAGCCTGCGGATCTCGGGCTCGAGAAACGCCGGCGCCATCTCGAGGATGCCATTGACCGCTTCGCGCCCAGCTCGAGAAAAGGATTCAGCTGCCGCCAGGTAGGGGGCGTAGGCGGTGCGCAGCGCTTCCTCCGACGCCGCGGTGATGGTCAGCGCGAGCGTACGATCGATGGTTGCTCCCTCGACGGGCTCGGTGATCGATCGGGTGAACGCGGGCCGCGGCGCACCCGTTTGAACGAAGGAAGGCTCGCGCCAAGCGACGTCGACCGTGCCCGACACGTGAAGCTCGTACGTCCCGGGCTTCAACCGATACCCGCGCAGGAGATAACGAAAGGTCGTTGACTTTCCGGGCTGCAGCATCGGCGGATGGTCGGTGACGCCAAAGCCCCCGCCCACGCCACTCCCGCTTCCACATCCGGTCAAGCCCTTGATGATTCTGCGTTCGCCATTGCGCACGGACAGTTCCGGCGGCGGCTTGACGGACGCACCGTCGTAGGCCACTTGCTCGGTACCGACGTTCTTGACCTCAGCGATCACGAAAATGGGCTCACCGGCTAGAAACTGAGGTTTTTCCGTGCGGACCTGCACCTCCACTTGTGCCCACGCCGGCGCCGCCAGCAGGCAGATCGCGACGGTGAGTGGTTTAATCATCATTTTCCTGGACACCGGCGAGGAGAAGTTGGTCGGGTACGCGTGCAACCGTGTTTGCCTACCTGCCACGCGGAAGACCGCGCAACTCGCCCAGAAACGCGTCAAGCGGCATTCCGACGTAGCGGGACAATTCCGACGGTGCGCGTTGAATGCGGCCGTCCTGAATGAGAAATGCGATCCCTGGATCGTAGCTTCCCGTGGGAACGGCCAACCCGGGCTCGTCGTTTGTGATCACGAACCCGCTTGAGCCTAAGGACCGCAGAAACACGACCAACTCTTGGTCGATATCGTACGGACCTAGTGCTGCACTCCGCTGGTTTTGAAGCACAAATACAGGCGTCTCAAGCGAAGCTGCAGGGTTCTTCAGGGCATCGATCACGGTTGCTATGTGGCGGTAATAGCCAACTGGAGTCGCGGGCTGCGACTCGGAAGCCGAAAGACGGACATGGAGAACCGCGTCCGCGTGGTCCCACTGCTCTGCCAGAGTCGGTCCTCCGAGACGAACGCACTCGCAGATCGCGCTGATCCGCATTGCAACATCGAAACGCGCGACACTGCCGACCGCAATGCTCACTCCGTCGCGCGTCACATTGTCGAAGCCAGCCAAGCGCGCGGTCACCCGGTACGAGCCGGCGGGCACGTCCCTCAATTCGTAGCAGCCACCGGCATCGGCCGTCGTGGTCCGTTGGACAGGACCGGTCTTCGCAACAACGGTTGCGCCTGGAAGTAGCTGCTGCATCGTGTCCGTGATGCACCCAACAAGCGAGCCAAAAGTGGGCGGCGCCTGCGGAGGTCCTTGAATCGCGATCGCTAGGATTGCCGCGAAGGTGAACACCTTTTGATGGTACCAGGGGTGCGCGGCAGATGCGCCACCAGAACTGGAAGAGCACCGTTACAGATTTGCGAGCGTCACCGCCTCTTCGAGAGTACTGCGCGCTGGCAGTCTGATTCGAAGATCGGGCGTCGATTTCAAATCTGTGGTCCGCACGCAAACCTGCGGCGCACGAGATTCAATCGCCCAGCCGCCGTGAAGGGGAACCATGGCGTAATTCCTGCTGACCAGAGACAACGTTCGGAACTCCGGGTCTAATTGAGTGATGGCTAGCTCCCACCTCCGTCTTGTCCTCGTTCTCGCTGTCGGCCTCGCCGCGCCGGCCCTAGCGCAAGAACCGGACGTGCCACCGGACGCCTTGATTCGTCTGCCGCGGACGTCCTGTTTCGGGCCATGTCCGATCTACACCGTCACGACTGACGCCCGCGGGACGGTCTTACGAAGGCGAACGATCCGTTCGAGTCGTCGGTCGTCGCACCGCCTTCATCGATAAGTCCACCGTAGCGGGGTTGCTGGCGAAGGCCGAAAGCAGTCGGTTCTTCGAGATGCGCGACGCCTATCGCGTGATCGACAATCCAGACGGCACCGTGAGTACGCGTCGCCGTATAGTCGGCTAGCCGCGATCCGCTCACCCACCTGCCAACCGCCGCCCTGGACGTTGAAGCTTTCCCCTTATGGCGCTTCTTCAGCGCGGGTCTTCATCCCCGCGGCAGTGTCGCATCTTGCGACGGCCTCACGGGCGTCCAAACTGATGCGACTCCTCTGGATCGGCTCTCGGTACCCACACGGCTGAAAAGTGGGACACTACGAGCTTGCGCTCCCGCCGGTCCAGCCAGCTGCTAACAGTGAGCAGCAACATCGGAAGGCCGAGGCGTCGATCGCGTGCGGGAGCTTACATCACGCCCGCAATTTCCCCTTGCTAACAGGTCGGCCGAGGCGTGGGAGACTACGCGCTAGACATATTCCGCATAGAGCCTGGGCCTCACGACCGTCAGATCTTTCGAGTTCTTACTGACTTGTTCGTTCTCCGGCGGTGCCCATGGCCGTATCCTCAGCACCTCAGGATGGTTCGACGGGTTGCCTGCCCACGGATCGAGCGGCGTCAGAATGCCTGGATCGTAGATACCCGCTGCGGGGTCTATGTCGGTGTTGGTTTCCGGTCCGTACACCTGCTCCGGATCGAGTCTCCACTCCTTGCCGGGCTTGACCTGCCAGCTCGCAAAAATGCGATCTACGTTCGAGTGGAGCAGGAACACAAAGGGGTCCCGAAACGAGGAGTGCGGGTCTCCTAGCGTCCCTCCAATGTAACCATGCGCGCTATTGTGCCGGTTCTCCAGAATCCGACGCATCTCCGGGAACGTCTCGGTGTTCACGACATCACCGTCGCTCGCGGGCAACTGGGGCGCGCCGCCCGCCTTGCTGCGGCTGATGTCCAGCGGAGGATCGGCGGCATTGGACGGATCGCCGCTATCGCGGTGCGGGCTCGCGGCAGGATCGTAGAAGCCGGCGGACAGCCAGGGGTCTCCCGCGGCTCCATTCGCTGAACCCAGGAAGTCGTTCGTCATCAGGTTGACACCGCTGCTGTTGTTCGGATCCGTATTCCAGTCCCAGTAGTGCAGCGACACCGTCGGGATCAACGGATCGCAACATGTCCTCCAGTCGATTGACCACGTTCGATCCCGTTTTGGGAGACTACGGGGAATCGATCGGGCTCCTGCACAGGGTGCCTCTCCTTCACTGCCGCATAGCGCCGGCCGTTGACCGGCTTCCAACAAGGCGTCGCGCACAAGCTACGCGATGCAGTCCGCGCGTGGCGCGAGGTCGCGCGGTTGCTCGCCGCCTTCGATCGGCTGCGGGACGGTTCGCACGAAAGCAGCGCCGCTCTCTCTTTGGTGCCTTGATCGCCTGACACGCCGGAGATAATCTAAGTCTCTCCTGTCTAGCTGGCCGCTTCTATGAAAAAGCTGACGATCGTACCGGCCTCGGTCGACCTCAAGCCCGGCGAGATGCAGGCGTTCGAAGCGCACCTGCCCGAGAAGCCGGACGAACTTGCCGAGGACGTGACATGGTCGGAGGACAGGGTCGAGAACGGCATTTATACAGCGCCGCGATGGCTGCTGCGTCCTCGTAGGATCGCGCTGGTCGCGACGCAGAAGACTGGCGAGACCCCGACGGCACAAGGCTGCGCGGAGATCAGAATCGATCCCGTACAGACGTGGGTGCCAATCTTCGGCCTCGGATGGGTGGGGCTGTTCGCGGTGCTTCTGGCGTTGCTGTTTTGGTTCTGGACGAGACTGTGCCCACAGTGCGGGCCGCCGGGCCTCGTTGTCAATCCGCCGGTGGTCACGCTCGCGAAAGGACAGGCGCAGCAGTTCATCGCGAACGGCTCCGCCACGTGGACGAATTCGGTGAATGCGTCCGGACTCTATATCGCGCCGGCGGCAATCGATGCCGATCAGGTCGTAACGGTCACCGCGACGAGCCGATCCGATCCACAACAATCGGGCATTGGTATCGTGCGCCTGTCACCAGCCGCAGGCTTCGCCGTTCTGCCTTCGAGAGTAACGGTGGCGCCTGGCCAGGCTGTTCAGTTGAAGGCGTCTGCCAGCGGCACGACGCAATCCGTCGCAACGACCTGGCTGCCGCCGGCCGCCGGAACAATCGGGAACGATGGAACCTACACGGCACCGACGACGAAGAACACCCTGGTGGTCGTCGTCCTTGCGCAGGCGCAGCTGCCGGCGGCCCCGCCGACGCCCGCGTCGAGTCTGCTGGCGGGGTCGCTCATCTCTGTGGTGCCCTTCCCACCCGGGCCGTGCGACTCGCCGGACGAGGGACTCTGGCGGTTGGTCATGCTCGTGGCGCTCGTTGGTGCGCTCGGCGGCGTGACACATGCGATCGGATCGTTCGGCACGTACGTCGGCAACGATGATCTCAAGCGGACCTGGCTGTGGTGGTATGCCCTCAAGCCCGCGTTGTCCGCGCTGGTTTCGATCCTGGTGTTCTTCGTATTTCGAGCAGGCCTGGGCGCGCCAGATCTCGGCCTCGCAACGGGCGAATGTCTCAAGGTGGCCGGTTTCGCAGGCCTAGTCGGACTGTTCGCCGAACAGGCCACGGTGAAACTGAAAGATATCTTCGAAGCGATCTTCACGCCGCGCCGCGATCCCCGCGAAGACAAGACGGGGCAGGGCGCGACTGGGCAAGCCGCGACGGCGAACTTGCCCGAGATCGGCACTGTCGATCCGAAGCAGATCCAGCTGGGCGCCGCTGATACCCGCGTTCAGATTCTTGGCAAGAACTTCGCCGACGGCTGCGTCGTGTCGGCCGGCGGCAAAGCCGTTGTGACAAACCGTATCTCCGCAACTGAGCTCGAGGCGACGATTCCGGCTGAGATCTTGAAGAAGGAGGGAAGCCTCGCCGTGACGGTCTTCAACAAACCGCCGACCGGCGATGCCTCGAAGCCGGCCTCAATCGCCGTGAAGAAGCCATAGACGATCACTGGAGGGCCTTTTCCGCGTCGGCTTTGAGCGCGGTCCCGTGGTGTCCAAAAACCCGATCGACGCCGCAGGGGAGCAGCCCCAAGGCCGAAATGTCCCATAGATCGACCCAAGCGACCGGCGGCGTGTCAGGCCGCACGGCAGTAGTAGTTTCGCAACCCGCCGAGTCGCTGACGACGGCGAATCCTGCCAGCGTCCACTGCAGACGGCAGGCCGTCGATGAGCTCGTTATCCAATCCTTGATGGCGGATCCCCGGTCGCCCGACGTTCCGACACCCTCGTCCTCAACTGGTCGGCGATGGTGAAGACGTGAGGGCTTCGTCCTGAGGTTGCGCTGACACTGCCAGCATCTAGATATCACCGGCCGGCCGTGACATCATCCGCGTCTATCCGTAACTCCCGTCTCTGTTCGCTGGTCCTGTGTCGATCGAAAGGCGCACCAACATGGCCGCGTTCCGTTCCCGTCGTCTCGAAGCCTACCCATTCGAGTGGTCCGCGCTCACCAGCCGCCAGAAAGAGGCGGTCGAGTTCGTGAGCGAGCTGCTCGTCGACGCGCTCGACGGGTTGAGCAAGGCGCCGGCAACCGGGTCGGAGTTCGACTTCGATCGACGCAGCCAGCTCGCCTTCGTCGACGGCGACCGCGGAACCGGCAAGAGCTCGGTGCTGCTCGCGGTTCAGCATCTGACGTCCGAGGACAAAGCGAACACAGAAGAGTTCCCGGAGGCGCTTCAACGTCTCTGGGCGCGGCGCCATCAACTCGTCTGGCTCGCGACGCTCGACATGGAACCCATGGCCCGGCCCGCCAACCTGCTGGCCGCCATTCTGGCGCGGATCGGCGAGCGTGTGGAGTATCCGGCCCGGCGCGCACCCGGTCGGATGGCGGCGGCGTTCGACGAACTCGACGAGCCGGAGAAGGCAGCGAGCGATCTCCAGGCACTCGAAGTAGACGCGGTGCTCGCCTGGCGGGGCACCGATCCGCAACGTTCGCTGCGCGCCGAGCCCACTGCCTACGCCGCCGAAGTGATGGCCAGCGAGCGCGCCGGCCTGAGGTTGGCCCCACGGTTCGATGCGGTACTGGGAGCGTTCTCGAAGCTGCTGGCTCCCGACAAGGGGCCCGAGCGAATGTTCGTCATTCCGGTGGACGACTTCGACCTTGCTCCCACGCGCTGCCTGGAACTGCTCCGAATCATCCGCATGGTGACCTCGCCGCGCCTGTTCTTCCTGATTGCCGGCAACACGCGCATCGCCGAGACCGTGCTTCGGCTGCAAAGTGAAGGCGATCTCGCCACATTGGCCGGCCAGGCCTTCGAAATCCTGGAAACGCGCGCGGTATTGCTGACCAGCATGGAAATCGCGGCGAACAATCTGCGGAAACTGTTGCCGCCCAGCCAGCGGGTACAACTGGCGGAAGCCAGCGTCGAGGAGGCCCTGAACTTCCGTCCCGCCCCGGGAGCCCCAACGCTACGGGAGGCACTCGAGGGCATCAAGTTCGATCGGAACAACGCTCCGCCCGACCGAGCGACGACGTCGCTGTCCGCGTTCCTGTTCTTCGAGGATCCGTTAGGGCCAGAGCGCTACTCCGGGGTCCGCTGGCTGGGCGGCACGCCCCGACAGCTGCTCGATCGGACCGCGACACTGGTCGACTTCATCGGCACGCTCAAGGACTATGGGCGGGCACTGCTCCAGCGCCTGGCCGAGGATTTGGTGCGGGAAGCGCGGGAGCACCCGTCGATCGAGCGTGACCACCGCGAGCGGCTGGCGCGACTGCTCGACGCGACCGGCACGCCACGCTTCAACTTCCCGTCCGAGCTCGTGATCCAGTCGGAGTCCTCGCTACGGCGCAAGGTCCCGTTCGAGGACGGTGTGGTGCGCGTCAGGACGCCGTCGACGTTCTTGTGGTGGTTTCGCGACCAGACCAAGGAAAGCAACCAGCAGACGGTGCGTGTTCCGGCCCGCCTCGGCGCCGGGCTCACCGTGCTGCACGACCTCGCCGTGTCGCTCTGGGGTGGCTACCTGTACCCCAATTCGATCCACTATCAAAGCGAAGGTTTCTTCCGGTACGCGGACGCGCAGTGGGGGCACAACAGGCGCGACCGTGTCGAATGGCACCTGCCGGAATGGTGGACCCTGCGCGAGTTCGAGCGATGGCAGGGCCACTACGAATTCTACGCGCAGACCGCCGGTTCGACGGACGACCTCATCCGCGCGTGGCTCGCAGCGGTGCTGGACGTTGTCCTGGATCGGCACTGGGGCGGCCATGAGGGCATGGGCGACCGCCGGCTTCAGGAGGATCTCGCGGCGCTTGCTGCCGAGCGGCCGGAGCGCTTCGCCCGGAAGTACCTGCGTTTGAGCGCCTTGGTCACGATCAGCCTCTTGTTGGCTCCTGAATCCTCTTGTTCGGCATCGCTCGCCGGATCGCTCGCTGGTGAGGACGGCCCTTTCTGGTCGGCGCTAGATGACGCCTTGGTCTCGCGAATTCGCTTGTGGCGGGCCCGCACATACGCTGACGCTTGGCAAAGAGGCGATCGGACGCTGACTCCCGCGTTGACGAGGTTGCTGTCTGCGCTGAGCCCGGACGAAGCGGTTGTCGGCGCAATCCACCTGCTCAGAAACCAACCCGTGCCCGACCAAACCGTCCTGGAACTGTTGAACAAGGTCAAGGCCGTGAAGCCCCGACACAAGGAGAGAAAGGAGGCGCTGGAGAGCCTCCGGAGGTCCAAACAGCCAGGGGCGCTGGGGGCAGCGATCGAGATGGCGGCGATCGCCACTGACAAGCCGTTCAAGGACCATCCGATCAACCGCGTGCACGACCAAGGCTTGGTGCCGACCCGCGCCGACATTGAGGCGCAGTCCCAGACGTCGAGCGTCCGCGGTCGCCCGTGATGGTGGTCGCCGCGACTCGGCAACTGGTCCTGCCGGTCGAGCATCTCGAAGCGGAGTTGTCGGCGGCACCGTTCGCGTCGATCGCCGCGTTCGAGTCCTGCCTCGTCGCCCTCGATCCGTGCCTGCGTGGGCACACCGCGACGCTCTGGCGCGAACAGGAGCCGGAGATTCTCCAGCGCTTTCCCGGCATCTCGATCGACGAGCTCATTATCCGGCGCGATCGCACCTGGTTTCAGGATGCGACCCTGCCTCCCGATCGCGCGCGTCCGCTCCTCGACGTCCTTCGAGCGGCCACGATCGGTATGAGCCGGGCGTTCTCGATCTCGACAGCAAGCGCGGGCCTCGACCGCAGCGACGTCGAGGAGCGCCGCCGCTGGCGATGGACCACCTTTGCATTGCCAGTCGACCTGCTCCTCGCCTCGGTCCATCATCCGGACGAAGCCGCTGAGGTGACTACCCACTCACTACGCACTATGCTCGCGGACCGCGGCGTCGCCGAATCACACTTGCACTTGAAAGCGTCGATGGAGTTCCCGCAGCTGTGGGCGTCGCTGCTGCGGGCGATTGCCCAGCCCGAGGCACGCGCGACCATGCTGGCGGGCCCGGCGGCACAGTTCGGCGAGGGCCGGAACTTGGCGGTCTGGCTAATCCGCGCCGCGATCGGACGACTGGCCCTGGGCGTCTTCCTGACGCTGCCGGCATGGCACACTCGAGGCTTCGCGCTCTACTTGCGCGAACGGGCGATTCCCGGTGTGGTGACCGAGCTGGGGGCGCCGTGCGCGAGTATCTTTCATCGGTCGCTTCGTGAGCTCGGCGCCGGCAGACTCTCGAGGCAGCCGCCCTCGTTCGAACTCGTTCGCCATGTGTACAGCTCGCTGATCGGCCGCGTCCGTGGCGGGGCCGCGACCGGAGCCGGGGCGGCCGCGCTTGATCCTCTGGCGCCGTGGTTTCCTCCCGGAGCGCAGGCACATACGGAGTTCCGGTTCCTGCGAGCGGCCTTCGACTACCTGGAGAGCCCGGCCGGCCGTGCGGATGCCCCGTTCGCCCGCCTGTTCTGGCAGGCACAGCGGCTCCGCGTCTTCTTCTATCGCCACATCGTCCAGCGGCCCATGATCCCCGGCTTGCAGTGGTTCACGCGCACCTACGACCGGCTGTCCGCGCCGCGTCGTCCGATCGGCATCGCGACGTTCGTCGAGAGCGCGATTCAGCTCGCCGGTCCCGGCCTGCGATCGCTCGAGGTCCGGATGGCTCCCCATTCCAACCTCTCCGACCTCCGGAGCGACGTCGTCGCGATCGACGGCTACGTGCGCGGCCGCCACCCCGCGCTCGAGGTGGGCATCGTCTATCACTTCATCCGGACGAGGGGGCCCGAGGCGCAACAAGGCGCGCCGCAGCCTTGGGGACGTCACAGCCACGACGATCCCGGCTCGCGCATGCGCAATCCGGCCGGATGCCGGTTCTCCGGGTATTACCTCGAGCGCCGCGCGGAAGCGGCGGCGCTTGCGAACCTGCTCACCACCTACCCGCGAATGCTGGAACGAGTGCGCGGACTCGACCTGTGCACGGACGAGCTGGGGGTGCCGCTCTGGGTCATGCTGCCGCTGATCGGCCACGTGCGGCGAGCCGGTGAGGACGCGGTGCGCGCACTGCGCGGCAGCCGACATCCAGTCCGCCCGCTGCGGCTGACGGTCCATGCCGGCGAAGATTTCGTCCATCTGCTCGGCAGCATCCGCCGAATTGGCGAGGCATACGATTTCCTCGACCTGCGGGAAGGGGATCGGATCGGACACGGCGTGGCGCTCGGCGTGAACGTCGCGCACTGGGCCTCCCGCGCGGTGGGACTTGCCATCCCGCGCGGAGAACGTCTGTTCGATTTGATGTGGACCTGGCGCACGATCATGAGGGCCGACGCGGACGCTCTACGCCCGTGGCTGCCCTGGATCGCCCAGGAAGCGTGCCGCGTCGCGTGCGATATCTTCGGCGAGGATGCGAGCGCCAATGTGCTCAACAGGTTCGTCTTGAACCTGCATTCGACGGTCGATCTTGCCCGCGCGGGTTTTCCTGGAGGCTCGGGGCGGACGCGCCGTGTCACGCCCGCCAGCAGGGCCCCGACCGGGCCCACCCGGCAGGCCGACCAGTTCGTGGACAGCTGGCTCCGCGATCGGCGGGTGTTCGAGCGCGCCTATGCTCTCGAGCCGATCGACGTCGCCCGCGAGACGCCGCTCGTCCAAGCGCTACAGGATCACGTAAGGACCCTGCTGGCGCGCGCCGGCATCGTTGTCGAGATCAACCCGAGCTCGAACCTGCTGATTGGCAACCTCGGCGACCTCACCGACCACCCGCTGTGGCGGCTGTGTCCGCCCGGAGCCGATCAGAGTGGATCGACTCGAGTGCGCGTGTGCATTGGATCCGACGACCCGATCACGTTCGCCACCCGCCTGCCCGAGGAATACCAGCTCCTCGCCGATGCGATGACCGAAGCGGGTCTAGCGATGCATCAAGTCGACGCCTGGCTCGAGCGGGCCCGCGCTGCCGGCATGAACACGCGGTTCACGGTGCCACGCTCTCCCGTGGCGTCGTTGACCTCCCCGATGCGGCTGCAGCGGCTGCCGCTGCCGTTGTGAGCGGCGCCGTCGGTGCGGCGCCGCCGCGGTCTCGGCCGCATCTCGTTGGATCTGGTTGTTGAAAACGGCGCGCTCCACTATCCCCAGTCGTCGAGCGATATGGTCGGCCTGGCCTGTCATCGGCTCCTAGTCCCGACGTGGTGGCGGTAGTCTCGGCCACTGCCGAAAGATGGCATGTCGCAGTGAAAGTCGGATGACGTGGCCCACTCGTCTGCCGCTATGCGGGCTCGAGGCGCGCGGCATGAGAACCGCGTTCTGGATGCTCCTGCAGGCCTCGCTCGGCGCCTTTGAGGCTGTACTACCACGATTACCGGCTGAAACTGGCCCTGGCTGCGCACACGTCGTTACTGAAAACACGGTAGGCGTTGGGTCGATTGAGGTTCCGATCGTTCTTCGATAGCTTCCATTCGTGTTGTCCTCGTCTCGCTGCTGCTCTCGCTCCGATTCACGTCCGCTCACGCGCTTCCTGCCCTGAAATCATCACGTTCCGCCACCAATCAGGAACGGCTCAGGGGCTAACCGGAACCGCCAGCGGCGATGCCTCTCCCGCTAGCGCACCAAGTCCGCTGACGCTCGGAGGCGCACTTCCGACGCTGAGAAGGCTTGGGGGCGAGCAGAGAGGACAAGGTCGCGGCAGCTAAGTCACCTGTCACCGCACCAGCTGCGATCGCGGAGGACGGCCCGCGAGAACCAAGAAGGGCGAGCGCGGACGGAAACCGAGTCGTATCGTCGACTCAGGATCGCACTCGCGAAAGATCCTCTTTGTCGACGACGAAGTGCCACTCGAGTACCGCGTCCACACTGCCCCCTGTCACATGCCGGAACCATCCCGTCTTGAAACGCACGCAGGTCCAGATAGTCGGGCGAATTCGCAGGAGAGGCGTTTCCTCGAAATCTTTTGGGAGGATAGTCAGCTCAATATTTGTGCGGGTCGACTCGCGGTGCGCCCACCATGTGCGCTCACCAGCGAGGCTGTAGTGTCCCGTGCCTACGGCAAACCGGACGCAAATCGTTTACGCTGCTCGGGCGTAGTAATTGAGCAACCCACCGAGACGTTGGTGTCGACGCACTCGACCGACACGCCCTTTCGCAGGCTGGCCGTCAAGCAGGTCGTTGTCCGGTCCCGGATGATTCCGCTCGCGATGATAGTGGACGACAATTCCGCGACAGCCCGTCGGTGATGGCGTTCGCCGAGGGGGATCAGGCGGTTCAGACATTCCTCTTTGATCGACCGGACGAACCGTTCCGCGAAGGCGTTGGCATTTTGCGCGCGATACGGTGTCTGGACGACACGAATCCCTGCGTCATGCAAGCGCGCCCGGGCCGCCTCACTCCATTTCGTATCCCGGTCGACTGTGTAGAAGGTGACCAAGCCGCGCCAGGTCCACACTTCGGTCGTGAAGAAATCTGCCGCGGCGATCCCACCCAAGTGCGCCCGCAAGAACGTCTGCCACGAGGTGGGACGTTCCGGGACGGGCGGAATCCCGTCTGTTCGCAGGATCCGGGCAATCGTGGACCGGCCCACGCGGTGCCCGAGGTTCTTGAGCGCACCCTGGATGCGCGTGTAGCCCCACCTCGGATTCTCCTCCGCCATCCGCCGAACCAACTGGCGGATTTCCGCCACAACACGGCGACGCGTCTGGCCCTGCTTGGCGTAGGTCCATTTGCGGGCGATGAGCTGCCGATGCCAGCGAGCAACGTGTCCGGCGTGACGATCGTCGCAAGCTCGCGCAACATCTGACGGCCTAGCCAATGGGCCCGTGCGGCTAGTTTGCGGCGGTCGTCGTCGGTGAGGCGCAGGCGCCGCCCACCGACCTGATGCCGCACGACTCGATTCTCCTCGATCAGGACGCCAGCACCTCCCGCTCCCGGCGCTCCAGCCAGCTGATGACCGTCAACAGCAACATCTGGACGGCTGAGATGTCGACCACGTGCGGGAGCGTACATCACGCCTGCAATCTGCCTTGCGAATCAGGTCGACCGAGACGTGGGACACTTCGGGTCGTTTTTTTGGAATGTACGTGCCTGCTCGGGCATTCATAGGAGGAGGCTCGCTGTGGCGTGGCGCACGTTTCGAGCTGTACGGCATCGCGGTGCGCGCGAATGTTCATTGAGCGATGGACGTCTATACGTGACGACGATATCGACACCCGCCGCGCCGAACCCGCTCGGGCCGTATTCGCAAGCAATCAAGATAAACGGGTTCGTTCTCCTAAGTGGTCAGATTCCACTCGATCCGTCAGCGAGGGAGTCACGGTGTCGACGCTTCCGTCGGCCCAGGTTATGCCTCGCGGCTGATAAATCAACTACTGGGGCAGGACGATGCACGGTGCCGGCCGCATCTCCGGTGACGTCCATCGCCAAGTAGTACACGCAGGACGTGCGAGTCGGATTGGCGAAGGAGTGAAGGCAATCGCCATCATAGTAGATGCTGTCGCCTGCGTTCAGGGTATATGGATGGCCATCCAGAGTGAGCAGTAGCGTGCCCTTCTCGACCGCTACATATTCACGCGAACCGGATGCATGTGGCAGGAAGACTCCAGCGTCGACATTCGGGCCGAGTGTCGTTCGCATGAATTCAAATTCAACCCCGGGCAACACCGGCGAAAGGATCCGTCGCTCCCAACCGGATGCGTCGCGGGCGACAGGCTGTTCTTGACGAGGGAGGAAGACGACATGCGCCGGTCGCTCGCTCGCGAGTAGCCGTGCCAGACTCGTCTCTAGACCAGTGGCTAGGCGGTCAAGAACCAAGACCGTCGCAGCTTTGGAGCCGCGCTCGATAGCGGAAATCATGCTCCGGCTCACCCCAGAGCGTTCTTTGAGTTGCTCTAGAGACATTCGCCGTTCGACGCGGAGCTTATGCACGCGTTTACCAAGGTCGACCAAGCTCAGGCGGCGCCCAGTGCTGAACGAGGCTTGCCGCGTTGCGGCACTCGGTCGAGGCGCTCTCACGTTTCCCATCGTAGATCCACTATAACGTCAAGGTCCTCGGTGGACACCAAGACCGGCAATTAATCGACAGCTGAAAACCGGCAATTAGGTATCATTGCGAGCGGAATCACCTAGGGCTGGCCAACGAACTGATTGAGCGTCAGCGTGCGACCGGGCGCATCGGTCGAGTGCGTCGGCATCAACGTCTCGGTGGATTGCTTAACTACTACGCACGGGCGGTGTGACGATCTGGCTTCGGAATTCGCCCCAAGGCCGGGACATTACGCGGTTCGTTGCGCGTACGGGACACTACGGGCCCAGTGCGAGGATTTGGTGTCGGGCGGTGTCGTCCAAGACGTTGCTCACGCCGCGGAGAATCACGTGCTCGCCGCGCGCGTCAACGTCTCGGCCGCTGTCAGTGCCCGAGGTTCTTGAGGGCACCCTGGAGGCGCGTGTAGCCCCGGCTCGGATTCTCCTCCGCCATCCGCACGACCAATCGACGGATTTCCGCGAGAACACCGCGACGCGCCGTTCCCCGTTTGGCGTAGGTCCATTTGCGGCGATGAGTTGCCGGTGCCAGCGGAGCAACGTGTCCGGCGTGACGATCGTCGCGATCTCGCGCAGCGTCTGACGGCCCAGTCGATAGGCTCGCGCGGCAAGTCTCCGCCGGTCGTCGTCGGTGAGCCGGAGGCGCCGCCCACCCACCCGCCGCCGCAAGAGCCGATTCTCCTCGATCAAGTACGCCAGCACCTCCCGCTCTCGTCGGTCCAGCCAGCTCGTGACCGTGAACAGCAACATGTGGAAGGCTGAGATGTCGATCACGGGCGGGAGCTTACATCACACCCCCGATCTCCCAGTGCCGACCAGATCGGCCCGGACGCGGGACACGACGGGCGGTTCCTTACGTCTGTCACTCGCGCCGCAATGACACGAGCGGATCGACACTGGCCGCGCGACGCGCGGGCAGATATGACGCCAGCAACGCCGACGCGATCAGCAACACAGCGGCGATCGTATAGACCCTCGGATCGACTGCGCTCACACCGAACAGCATCGTACGGATGAGCCGTGTCGTCGCGGCGGCAAGTATCAGTCCCAGCACCACTCCGCTCATTGACGTGCGCAACGCTTCGCCAAGCACGGTCCGCAGTAACGTGGACGGGCTTGCGCCCATCGCGATCCGCACACCAAACTCCTGCGTCTGCGTCGTGACGCTATAGGCCATGACGCCATAGACGCCGCCGATCACCAGGAGCAGCGCAAATGCCGCAAAGACGACCAACGCACGCGCGGAGAAACGCTGGCTCGCAATCGATCGCCCGATCGTCGTGTCAAGCCAGTCCGCCGAGAACACCGGCAAATCACCGTCGACGGTAAGAACTGCCGCGCGGATCCGTTCCTGGATGCCGTCGTCACGCGTGCGCGTCTTGACGAGCATGCCAAGGCTGCGGCCGATTCGCTGGTACAACGATGCGTAAATGTGCGGTTCTGCGGCTTCATCCAACCGCTCCTGCTTGATCGTTTTCACAACGCCAACGATCGTCAGCGACGGCGGTTCACCGTTGGGTCCGGTCCGCCCAATCTGAATGCGGCGGCCGACCGCATCCTGCCCATCGAAAAACCGTCGCTCGAGCTCCTCGTCGATGATCACCACCTGCTGGCTCGTCACCTCATCAGTTTCGGCGAACGCTCGACCACGAACAATCGGAACGCGGAGCAAAGAAAAATAGTCGGGACTGACGATGATGAGACCGGTCACTGCCGATTCCGCCTCGAGACTGCGGCCCGGAACCCGGATCGGAGCCTTCGGCGGCGCCTGTTGAATTGGAACGATCGTCGTCATTGCGACTGATTCGACGCCAGGGATCTCGCGCAGGCGATCGATCAACCGCCTCACGAGAGCGACGCGCGCAACGGGCGTGCGGTACGGGTCGAGCTCAGGATTATTCGGCACCGCGATCCACGTCTTCGCCGCAGTGACGCGCTCCGGATCGAAGCCGGGATTGACATCAAGCAGCTGCGTGACTGTCGCGACCAGCAGTCCGGCACCGGTGACAAGGACAAGCGATATCGCGATCTCCGCGACGACAAGTGCGGTGCGCAGACGCCGCTGCCGGCGGCCCGGCGTCAGGCCGCGCCCGACGTCAGCGATCGCGGCAACTGGCCGCGTCTTGCTGGCCTGTAACGCCGGCGCCACTCCGCACGCGAGGCTCGTGACGACGGTGATCGTGGTCGCGAAGATGACCGCGACCCAGTTGATTCCAATCTCGTGGATGCGCGGCAAGTCAGCAGGCATCGACGAAACGACCAGTGATTGCGTCCATACCGCGGCAAGCACGCCGATCCCGCCGCCAACCGTCGCCAGCACGAGATTCTCCGTCAGCAACTGGCGGATCAGTCGCGATCGCTTCGCGCCGAGCGCGAGGCGAATCGCAATCTCGCGATGCCGTGTCGACGCGCGCGCCAGCAGCAGGCTGGCGACATTGACGCAGCCGATCAGCAACACGAGCGCCACCGCGCCGGAAAATGCCAGCAGCACCGGATGCACATTGCCGACAACGATCGACTGCAGCGCATTCGCTGTGATCGACCATCGTCCGTCGGCCGGATAATCGGCGGCGTGATCCCGGAGCGTCGCTGCCGTGTGTGTTCCGAGCGCCGCTCGCGCCTGGTCGATCGAGACCCCTAGCGCCAGCCGCGCGATCGCCGACCGTAACATTCGCGAGCGGCGGACCGGCGGCGACTGGAACGGGTTGGCGCGAAAACCCGCGGTGCTCCACACGTCGATATCCGGAGCCGGCGCCGCCGCCGGATGCCGGAAGTCCGGCGGCATCACGCCGACGATCGTGTAGAGATCAGTATCGATGCGAACCTGGCGGCCAATCGCCGACGGATCGCCGCCGAATAAGCGCCGCCATGCCGCGTCACTCAGCACCACGGCCTCGGCAAATCCGTCCGCTTTGTCCTGCGGCCCGATCACGCGGCCGAGTTGCGGCGTCGCGCCGAGCAGTTGAAAGTAGCTGGGACCGGTCGCGACCATCACGACACGCTCGGGCCGTTCGCCGCCGGTCAGGTTCGCGTCGAAGACCCACACCGGCGACACCATCTCGAAGACATCCGATCGCGCAGACAGATCATCCATCTCCGGAACCGAAAACCCAATGTTCGTCAGCGACATGCCGGGAAGATCGGCGTTGAGCGCCACCAGACGATCAGCGCCTCCATACGGCAATGGCCGCAATAGCACCGCGTTGACGATGCTGAACATCGTGGTGTTGATGCCAATGCCCACTGCGATCGTCAGCGCGGCGACGAACGTTGACATGGGCGACTTCAGCAGGCCGCGCATACCGCCGCGCGTGTCCTGAACAAGACTCTCGAATGATGGAAATCGCCACATATGCCTGGTTCCTTGAGCCTGGTGCTCATCGCGGTGATGAGCGTCGTCGGTGACGTCGGTCGACACTATAGTAGACACATTCTACTACATTTCTCAGGCGGACCGACACTATAGTGCACAGATCCACTACAATGCATTAGAGTCACCATAGTGGCGCACGTTGCGAGCTGTGAGCGCGTCGTCAGCCGATTGAACGGCGTGGCTGAGGGGCGTAGTGTCCCGCCTCTGCGCCGCGGAAGGCTGAACGTTCAGGCTGCCCGTGTAGTAGTTGAGCAGACCACCGAGGCGTTGCTGTCGACGTACACGGCCGACACGCCCTTTCGCCAAGTGACCGTCAATGAGTTCGTTGTCGAGCCCCTGATGATTTCGTTCGCGATGATATTGGGCGACGAATTCTGCGACAGCTCGTCGGTGATGCCCGTTCGCCAAACGGAATCAAGCGATTCAGACATTCCTCCTTGATCGAGCGGACGAACCGTTCGGCATAGGCGTTGGCATTCGGCGCCCGATACGCTGTCTGGACGACACGAATCCCTGCGTCCTGTAACTGCGCCCGCAGATAATGCGCGACGAATTCCACGATGGCCCGTCGTGATGGCGTTCGCCGAGCGGGATTAGGCGGTTCAGACATTCCTCCTTGATCGCGCGGACGAACCGTTCGGCGTAGGCGTTGGCATTGGGCGCCCGATACGGTGTCCGGACGACGCGAATCCCCGCGTCCTCCAAGCGCACTCGGGCCGCCTCACTCCATTTCGCATGGCGGTCGCAGATCAGCACGCGGCAGCCGTCGGGGTCCGCGAGCATGAAATTCCGCACGATCTGGCACATGAACGTCTCATCGGAATACGGCGTCGAGCCGAGGATCGGAATCCGCCGGGAGGTATGGGCGGAATCCCGTCAGCTTGCGGCGCACGGGGAACGCCTGTTCGGCCCACGCTGGCAGACCTCCCTGGCTAAGGCCATTGGCGTCAGCGCCAGAACCATGCGCTGCTGGAAGGCCGGCTTGGTTCCGATCCCGCCGCCCGCCGCCATCGCCATCCGTTCCCTTAAGCCGTGAGACCCTGCGCCGCGTGTGCCCGTCAAGGACGCTTCGCGCCGCTGACGCGGGGACCGCCCACTTCCGAACGGCGATGCGGGCGGAAACCTTCTGAAGCTCGAGTCGAGATGCTGATGCAGTTCAGCCTGCGATAACGGCGTTCGCACGGCTCTGAACAACGTTCCCTCCATATTGGCCTCCTCGACCACTCAGCGCTGAAACGGCGGCGAACAGCACATGGAACGGGCGGGGGGACCGCCCGCATTTTCGCGTAGACTTGACGCCCATCGGCCATCGTGACTGCGAACTCATTGCCGCCGCTCGAGCCCGATCCCGCGTCGTCCGGCGCGGGCATCAAGGGAACCGCAACCCCGAGTCGCGAGGACAACCTCTGGCGCGATCTGCTGATGCTGATCGAGGCCGGCGAAGTGGTGCCGATCGTGGGGCGGGAGCTGCTTCGCGTGGGATCGCCGCCTGCTGACGTCCATCTCTACGAGCAGCTGGCGCGTCGCGTCGCCGATAAGCTCGACGTGGCGTTCGCCGCCAATGAGGCGACGGGCGATCCGCTCAATACCGTCGCGTGCCGCTATCTCGGGCAGAACGACGACCCGCGGCCGATCTACATGAACGTCTTCGCGGAAGCGACGGGCATGGCCGGCGGACAAGTCCCCGACTCGCTGCTGAAGCTCGCGGCGATCGATCCCTTCAAGCTCTTTCTCACGACGATCTTTGACGACAGCCTGCGTGACGCGATCAACCAGGTGCGGTTCAACGGGCTGCCGAGGACGGACGTACGGGCGTTTGCGCCGAAGAAGACGCGCGACCTCCCCGGACCGTTCCAGGATCTGTCGCAGCCGGTCGTCTTCCATCTCCTCGGACACATGTCGCCCACCGACGACTACGTCGTCACCGAAGAGGATGCGCTGGAATTCGTGCACTGGCTGCAGAAATCCCCGCCGGTCACGCTTTTCAGCGAGCTGTACGAAAAGGATCTGCTCGTCCTCGGCTGCCGGTTCCCGTCGTGGCTGGTCCGCTCGTTCATCAGGCTGTCCCGGCCCGACCGGCTCCGCCAGGCGCGCGGCAGGACCGTTTTCGTCGTCGACACCGGCGCCCGCGAAGATCAGAAGCTCATCGAGTTCTTACGCACGTTCAAGACTCGCACCGAAGTGTTCGAGCGGGCGGCGCCGATCGACTTCGTGACGGATCTCCACGCCAGGTGGCGCGCCCGCCGGCAGGCGCCGGCCGCCGCGCCCGCAGCGGAGTCCCTGCCGTCGAGCGGGGCCATCTTCATCAGCTACGCCAGCGAGGACCGTCAGGTTGCCGAAGCGGTCGCCACGCTGTTGAAAAACGCGAAGCTGGACGCTTGGTTCGATCGGGATCAGCTGATGGCCGGCGATCAGTTCAAGGAGCGGATCCAGAAAGGCATTCGCCGAAGCGATCTGTTCCTGCCGATTCTTTCCAGGAATTGTCTCTCCCGCAGGGAACGCTATTTCCGGTGGGAATGGGATTACGCCATGGAGAAAGCCAGAGGGCTTCCCGCGTCGGTGAAGTTCATCTTCCCGGTGGTCATCGACGACGTGCCGCCCGGCCACGAGGATATCCCGGCGGCGCTGTCCGACCTCAGCTGGATGTCGATCGCGGGCGGCCTCACGACGGAGCTCGTGAGCGCGGTCAAGGAACGCTACCGCAGGAACCAGGGCGACTGAAGCATGCCCGCGCCGCCAGCCCCGATCACCCCGCCCTCGCGCACGCTCGATCGCGACAACCCGTGGCCCGGCCCGGAGGCGTTCGGCGAAGGCGATCAAGGTTTCTTCTTCGGGCGCGAGCGTGCGCAGAACCACTTGTCCAGGCTCATCGTCCAGAATCGCCTGGTGGTGTTGTACGGACGTTCGGGCCTGGGCAAGACGTCACTGCTCCGGGCCGGCGTCTTTCCCCTCCTTCGGGAGGCGCTGTGCCTCCCGGTCTATATCAGGCTGAATTTTGCCGCCTCCGGCGCACCTGACGTCCCGGCGCTGCGGGCGCAGGTGAGCCAGGCCATCGAATCGGTCGCGGAGAAGTGGCAGGTGGAGGCGCCGCCGCTCGACCGCGGCGTGACGCTCTGGGAATGGTTCTTCCGATCGGACGTGCAGTTCTTCAACGAACGCAGCCGGCGCGTGCGGCCGGTGCTCGTCTTAGATCAGTTCGAGGAAGCGTTCACCCACGGCCGCGCCACCGAGGCCCAGGCCGGCGTGACCGAGGACTTTCTCGACGAGGTCATCGATCTGGTCAGGGGCAGCGTGCCCGCGAGCGTCGTCGCCCGCCTCGAAAAGGATGCGTCGGGGGCGCTCGCGTTCAATACCGGCCGCGATCCGTGCGGTGTGCTGATCGCACTGCGGCAGGAATTCCTCGCCGAGCTCCTCAGGCTGCGTCCCCGGCTGCCGAGCGTGCTCGACCACCGCTTCGAGCTGACGGCGATGACCATCGAAGACGCCACGCTGGTGGTCACCGGGCCGGGTCAGCACCTGATCGCCGACGGCGTCGCCGGCGAGATCGTCCGGTTCGTCGCCACGGCCCGGCGAGGCAGCGAGGATCCCGCACCGGAAGCGACCATGGTCGATCCGGCGATTCTCAGCATCTTCTGCAGCGAGCTGAACGCGACCCGGCAGAAGAAAGGGATGCCGGTCATCACCACGCAGCTCGTCGAAGGCGCGCAGGACACGATCATCGCGGACTTCTACGACCACCGCGTCGAGGATCTCGATCCCGAGGTGCAGCGTTTCATCGAGAGCCGGCTCGTCACCGAATCGGGCTATCGGAACAGCGAGGCGGTGACCGAGGCCCTCCGCTGGCCGACGATGACCGTGGAGGTCATCGATCAGCTCGTCGAGCGCCGGCTGCTGGTTCGCGAGGGCAGCGGGCCGCGCGCGCGGCTGGAGCTGACGCACGACGTGCTCCTCGATCCGATCATTCACAACCGCACGCTGCGCCAGTTGCGCGATCGGGAAGAGCAGGCGAGGGTCGCCGAAGAGAAGGCCGACCAGGACCGGAAGGACGCCGAGGAGCGCAGCCGCCGCGAGCGCGAGCTGGAGACGGCGCGCGTCCTCCTCGAACGGGAACGCGAAATGACGCGCCTGACCACCGATCTGGCGCTGCAGAAGGAGAGCGAGGCGCAGGCGGAGCGGAAGGCCCTCAAGCGGCAGCGGCGGCTGGCCGTGGCGCTCGCCGTCGCGCTGGCCGCGGCGATCGGGCTCGCGGGACTGAGCTACCTGGCCGGGCAGAAGGCGCGCACCGCGACCAGCCGGGCGACGGTCAACCTGTCGTCGACACATCTCGAGCAGGGCCTTGCCGCGACGGCCGGCGGGGATCCGCACCGCGGCCTCGCCTTCTTCGCGCGCGCGCTTCGCACCGATCCCGGGAATGCGGCCGCGCGCAGCCTGGCCCTCGACGCCATCATCCACTGGAACTGGCCGCTGCCGTCCGCGCAGCTCAGACACGACGGGCGGGTGTCGAGCATCCAGTTCGATACCAGCGGAACCCGGATCGTGACCGCTTCGGACGACCGCACCGCGCGCGTCTGGAGTGTGGTGGACTGGACGCCTGTTGGCCGGCCGCTGCAGCACGGGCGGCCTGTGCTGAACGCACAGTTCCTCGCTTCGGGGAAGGAAATCGTCACGCGGGCTGAACGCGTGTGTCCACCGGAAGCACCTTGCCGGGGCTCGGGCGACCCGCACGTGCGCGTGTGGGATGTCGCGAGCGGCGGTGAGACGAGGCGGTTGAGTCATCCGGGACCCGTCTCCGCGGTTGCCGTCAGCCCGGTGGACGATCGCGTGGTTACAGGCAGTGAGGACGGAACCGTGCGTATCTGGACCGGCGGCGCGTCGCGCACGATTCGAGCGCACCCGGCTCCGGTCGTCAAGGCGGCCTTCGATCCCGCCGGGCGACATCTCGTGACCGCCTCCGCCACCGGCGCGAGCAGGGTCTGGGATGCCGCCACCGGCGCCCGGCTGGCGGCGCTCAAGGATCACGCAGACGAGATCGTGTGGATCCAGTTCAGTCCGGACGGGAAGCTGCTGGCAACGGCGTCACGGGACAGCTGGCTGAGGGTGTATTCGACGGCGAACTACAAGATCGTGGGCGAGGTCGAGCACAAACAGGCCATCGAGACCGCCGCGTTCGGCCCTGCCGGTCAGACCATCGTCACCGCGTCAGGCAATGACGCCACGCTCTGGGATGCGCCGACGCTGCGTCCGATCGGCGACTCGATGACGCATGCGTCGTCGGTCGTCAGCGTGGCGTTTTCGCCGGAAGGGCTGCGAGTGCTGACGGCGTCCAGGGACGGAACCGCAAGAATCTGGAACGAGCTCGGAACGGCCGTCTCCGAACCGATGCGCATCGAGGCGCCGGAGATTGCGCTGTTCAGGCCCGATGGACAGCAGGCGATGGTCAGCGCGCACGACGGCTCGATCACGGCGTGGGACGTGCGAACCGGCTCGGCGATTTCATCGGAGTGGCCGGCGGGCTGCAACGACCCGGCGGTCATCGGGTTCACCGCTGACGCCCAGCAGGTCGTCGGCTCCTGTCCAGGAGAGGGTGCGGTCGTCTTCTGGGACCACGACACGAAGACTGTTCGCCGGCTCACCAACCCGGCCTGGGCAGGGATGTCTTCGGTGCAGTTCTCCGACGATCGCAGCCTGCTGGTCGTCGTTGTCCACTCGATGGCGTTCGTCGTGCGGGATACCGGAGAAGTCATCAGATCGCTGGAGCATGCCGCCCCGGTGTCATCCGCGCTCTTTTCGCCCGACGGCCAGCTCGTCCTGACCGTCGTGCCGAACGGACGCGTGAAGATATGGAACATCCGGAGCGGTGGCGCCATCGAGGTCGGCGAACCCGGCGGCTCTCTGGCAGCCCGGTTCAGTGCGGACGGCTCCCGGGCCGTCACGACCGACGTGAACGGCGTCCCCCGGGTCTGGACGACGCGCGGATCCGAACCGGTCGGGCCGCCGCTTCAATTGGATCAGCCTGACCGGGCGGCATCGCGCAGCGTGGGCCTCACCAGGGATGGACGCAGCGTGCTGTCGCATGCCGGCGACGAACCCGTCACAATCAGCGGCGCCGCTGACGGAAAGGTACTGCGGAAGATTCCGCCCGACCGTCATGTGGGGTTCGCCGAGTTTGACCGCTCCAACCTGGTCCTCACGGCCGGAGCATTCCAGCAATCATTTGCTGATCCCGGTCCGCCGGTGCCGGCGTCGATCTGGGACGCGCAGACGGGGCAGGTGCTGGCCACGCTCGGCGACTCGCCGGCCGCGCTGCAGGCGGCGCTGTTCTCGGACGGTGGACAGCGGGTCGCATTGTTCGATACCAATGGCCGACTGAGCTTCTGGGACGCCAGGACCGGGCAACCACACACACGGCCGTGGGCGCTGCGCCTGGGTTATGGGGCGTCGCTCACGCTCGCGCCGGACGGCCAGCGCGCGGCCATCGTCACCGACGAACGCCGCGTGGTGATCCGGGACGCACCGAGCGGTGAACCGGAAGATGCCGCGTTGATCGCGGAGATCCTCGACGCGATGGTGGGTTACAGCGTCAGCGAGCGGGGGGCCATCGAACAGCCGAAGCAGGACCGGGTCGAAGCCTTGCGCACGCTGCGCGGCAAGTGCCATTCTGGTGCACCGCTGGCACGTCGCGTATGTGAATGGATGGTCGCGGACCGGGCGTCGAGGACCATCAACCCGTTCACCTCGGTGACCGTGGAGCAGTTCGTCCAGGAGCGGTTGAAGTCGCCGGCCGACTCGGATCGGGTCGAGGCGCTGGCGCTGCTGCCGTGGGATGCGCGGCTGCGGTCGGGCGGCCGCGGCGTGATCGAGCCCGGAGGGCGCTGAATGTCTGTTCCGTTCATCTGAGGAGCTACCTATGCAGGCTGACGAATGTTCGATCGACGGCGAACGGGAGGTTGGGCCGGGACGGACCCGGTCCGGCCTCACCCTGGCGATCTGCCTGTTGGGTGCGTGGCTCTGCGTGGCCGTTTCGGCAACTGGCGACGGCGCGCTCCAGAGCTACGCCCGGCCTGCCGGTTTTCTGGTGTCCTTCCGGATCACGCAAGGCGCCAATGGCACCAACGATCAACTCACGGTGATCTTCTCGACGCGCACCGCCGAAGGCACTGCCCCGCCCCAACCGTTCTTCGACGTCGACATCCTCGAGGAATTCTCATTCTCGGGCCGGGACTTCCAGAAGTCGAAAGATCAGAAGACCGCCGAGTTGCAGTTCACGCGGCGAGTGCGTGACAAGTCCTTCATCGACGCCGCGTACATCCGAGTTGTCAATTACGCCACCGACAGCTGGTCGGGCGACCGGATCTGGCTTACGGTCGACGGCGAGCAGATCCTGAACGGGGTTCAGATGAGCCCGCGAATCGGCGGGCCATCCACCGAACCATTCACGTTCTTCAACCCGGAGAACTGGCGCCGGCGCAATTACTGGGAAGCGTCCCTGCCACGCCTCCGTCCCGCCCCGCGGGCCCGCTGAGGGCAGCGGCACGGCGCATTCTCGAGAGAGAAGAGCGTGATGAAGAAAGCTTTCTCGAAGCTGGGAGCTAGGAGCTACGGGCGCACGAGAGCTTTCGACGCCCAAGCTCCCAGCTCCCAACTCCTGACAGAGCTTTTCGGCATCCTGTGACCATCGGCTGCGGGATCTCGTCCAACGCACCGGGGACCTGCCCATCGCGACCGATCTCGGGGTCCCGCGCTCGACCGCCCGTGGATGGCTCCGCGCGGCGCCGCGATTAGTGGTGACTGTGGCTACGTTACCCCGGCGCAGTTTTCGGACACTACGGGCTCGGCGGCTCGATGGCGTGACGCTCCGAGGAACTGGCCGACGCAGAGGTCGGAGCGCGCGAGGGCGCTCTGCCTCTACGGCGGGCCATGCTGCAGGCGCGCCCCGCGGCCCAGTTCCTCCCAGATCGGCGGGCAGAATTCTTCGAACCGCAACCCGGCCCGGTACGTCACGGCCTCCGGGTCGACGGCCCAGACGGAGCATCGCAGCACGATCGCACGAATCGTCACCGATTGCTCACCGACAACGACACGCGCGAGTACGAGGCTGTCGGGCCGGAGCGGGCGCGCGCTCTGTACCTGGATGCCTTGCGAGCTCAGGTCGACCACGTCGACCGGGCATCCCGGCCGAAGCGTCGCCTGCGGCATGCCCAATAACTCGGCCGGAAGACGCGGTCCCTCCCGGCGCTCGATCAGTTCGTCGTCCATTGGCCTGTTCCAGCATGGAAGCGCAGCACACGCGTCCGGCCCGTGATCCCCAGGATCCGGACGGCATACTGTCCCCGCCGCCCCCGCACGTAGAGTGTCCCCGACGTGGCGGTGCCGTCGGGCCCGAGCGTGAGAATGCCGCTCGGTCCTACTCGAAGACCATCGGCGCCGCTCGAGCGCGAGCCGTCGACGTCCGGCACGCCGCTGTGCAGGCCGAATCCGACGCCAGGAAACAGACTGCTGATGAATTCGGCCTGGGCGACTTCCGAATCGACGCCCGACGCGATATCGGTGGCGCGGATCCCATTGCCGTTGCCATCCGCGTACTCGCCAATCCGCCAGTCGTGGCCGACCGGCTCGAAGCGCAAGCCAATCCGCGTCGACCGCCTGACCGCGGTCGCGCGGGCGTTCATGATCCGGCCCTCGAGGTACCGCGCGGCCATGCTCGTGCGGAGCTCGTCCAGCGCGCCGGCCGTCACCGGGATCGACACGGCCGCCAGCGTCGCGACGATCGACGTGACGAGCAGGACCTCGAGAACGCTGAAGCCGTTCGAGCGAACAAGGATCCGACAGCGTGACATGACGCGTCCTTGGAGATTGGCGCCCGGCATGTTGCCAGGACGGGCGCCGGCCTCATCTACTGCGTCGATTGCTTGCTGTCGCCCACGCTGATGAGGGGCTTCAGCTTCAGGAAGCTCTTCTCTCCTATCCCCTTGACGTTCATCAACTCCTCGATTTTCTTGAAGCCGCCGTTCTTTTCCCGGTACTCGATGATGCGTTGCGCCGCCTTTTCACCGATGCCGGGCAACGTGGCGATCTGGGTGGCGGTTGCGGTATTCAGGTTGACGACCGCGGGGACCGCGGCGGCCGCTTTGCCCGCGGCCTTCTGAGCAGAAACGATGTCGGTGGCGGTGACCAGGCAAAGGGCGACGAGTGTCGCGAGCAGCAGGGTACGAGACATTGCATTCCTCCTGTCGAAGCGCGTGGATGTCGGGCCTGCCAGGACTGTCCGGGCGAATGGGGGGTCGGGCCATTGGTCTGAACCAGGCCCCGGCAGACCCGCCAACTGCGAGGCAAGGAGGAGGCCGCGCGCGACCTCGGGGTGTGTGTCGGTGGATCTCGTTGCTACCGCGCCGGTTGGGCGCGCGAGCGATCGAAGAGGGATCGGAGGTGGCCCGCTGAGCGGGTGCCGCGTGTCAACCAGCGGAGCGCAGGCATTGCGCCGCCCAGGGATCGCCGATGAACATCAGTTCCCGAGGAGCGACTGGAGTGGCCGATGACGCATGCCGTCGCTCCGACCCGAAGAAGGCTTACCGCGCCTGCGCTGTTTCAGCCGTCCGATACCACTCGATCGTGTTGCGCAGCCCGTCCTCGAAGCTCACGATTGGTTCGTAGCCGAGCAGCGCGCGCGCCTTGGTGATGTCGGCCTGCGAATCCCTGACATCTCCCTTCCGCGATTCCTCGTACACAGGTGTGATGGTGGCGCCAACCAGCTTGCGCATTTCGTCGAACAGCTGGTTCAGTGAAATGCGGCCGCCGGTGGCGACATTGATGATTTCGCCGCTCGCCTGCGGCGCCTCGCAGGCACGAAGGACGCCGTCCACGACATTGGCGACGTAGGTGAAATCCCGTGTCTGGTTCCCGTCGCCGAAGATTGTTGGCGGACGGTTTTCGAGCAAGGCGGTCGCGAACACGGAGATCACGCCCGAATATGGAGACGACGGGTCCTGGCGGGGTCCGAACACGTTGAAATATCTGATCGCAACGGTCTCGAGGCCGTAGAGCCGGGTGAACATCCTGAGGTATTCCTCGCCAATGACCTTCTGCAGGGCATACGGCGACAGGGGATTGGTCGGCATGTTCTCGTGCTTGGGCAAGGTCGGGGTATCGCCATAGGCCGAGGAGGACGCTGCGAACACCAGCCGCTTGACCCCGGCATCGCGCGACGCGAGCAGGACATTCAGCGTGCCGTCGACATTGGCGCGGTTGGACGTCAGCGGGTCCTTTACCGACCGTGGAACGGACGGGATCGCCGCCTGGTGCAGGACGAACTCACACCCGTCGACCGCCCTGCGCGCGACGTCGATGTCGGCGAGGTCCCCTTCGAGAAATTCGATTCCCTTGATGTGGTCCAGATTGCTCCGCTTGCCGGTGATGAGGGAGTCGGCGACGCGGACCCGATGCCCGCGCCGAACCAGTTCTTCAGCGAGATGGGAACCAATGAAGCCGGCGCCGCCGGTCACGAGGTAGTGGGCCATGGCCAATACCTTAGCAATATCGGGACCGGACCGGACCGTCTGCCCATGCAGAGCGAGCGGAACGGCGCGAGGCGGAGGGGCCCCGCCCTTCGACAGGCTCAGGGCGTCCTGAGCTCCGCCGAAGGACGCGAGTGGAGCGAGCCAGGGTGGTCCGGGGGAAGCGGCGCCTTTTGGCGCCGATATTCCCCCGGAGAATAGAAGTGCCGCCACAGCGGGCCGTAAGCCGAATTCTGTTCCCTTCGACTCCCCTCCTTCGCGCCTTTCGGCGCTACGGAGGGTCGCTCAGGGCGACGATCATTCCTCTAGCCCCGTCATTGCTGACGGGATCAAGCGGCCTACCCGGGAGCCTCGGACGGGTCGTCCGATGGGCCCTGTTGCCAGGACCCGCGCTCCCCTATTTGGCCTTGCTCCGTGCGGGGTTTTGCCTGCCACGCCTGTTGCCAGGCGCGCGGTGCGCTCTTACCGCACCTTTTCACCCTTGCTTGTTTGCCCCGGCGAGGCCGGAGCGCCCGTCAGCGGTGTGTTTTCTGTGCCACTTTCCTTCGAGTTGCCCCGACCGGGCGTTACCCGGCGCACTACCCTGCGGAGTTCGGACTTTCCTCCTCCGCCTTCGCGCCTTCGGCGCTTCGGCGCGACAGGCTCCCCGGAGAGGCTCGCCGTGAATTATGCGAGAGCCCTCACTACGGAGCCTGTCCCGCCGAAGCCCGAAGGGCGAAGGCGGAGGCGATCGTCTAGCCCACTGTGGCGGCGTCAGCCGTCTGTTTCCTGCGTAATGCCGTACTGCTCCAGTTTCTTATAGAGGTTGCTGCGCGGTGTGCCGATCACTTCGGCGGTCTTCGAGATGTTCCAGCCGTTCTCGCGAAGCTTGCCGACCAGGAACGCCCGTTCGGCCGACTCCTTGAACTCGCGCAACGTGCCGGGATTCTTGTCATTATCGGGGCCAGGCGCCCGGGCTTCAAGCCGGACCGCGTCGCGCAGATCCTCGACGTCCACGGCGTCGCCCGGCGTCATGATCAGCAGCCGTTCGACGGTGTTCTTCAACTCGCGGACGTTGCCTTTCCAGCGCGCCTTCTGCAGGTACTCGAGCGCCGCGGGCGTAAACCGGTGCGGCCGGCGGTTGTGTTCCCTGCTGAACAGTTCAGCGAAGTGGCGGATCAGGAGCGGCACGTCTTCCCGGCGTTCGCGCAACGGCGGCACGGTGATCGGGATGACGCTCAGGCGGAAGTAGAGATCTTCCCGGAAACTGCCCTTTTCGATCTCCGCCTCGAGATCCTTGTTGGTTGCCGCGATGACCCGCACGTCGACCTTGATCGTCCTCGCCGAACCGAGGCGCTCGACTTCCCCTTCCTGCAGCACGCGCAGGACCTTGGCCTGCGTTTTCGGGCTCATGTCGCCGACTTCGTCGAGGAAAATCGTGCCCTTGTCGGCCTGCTCGAACTTGCCGATCTGCTTCTCGGTTGCTCCAGTGAACGATCCCTTCTCGTGGCCGAAGAGCTCGGACTCGATCAGCTCCTCGGGGATCGCCGCGCAGTTCACCTGCACGAACCGCTCGCGGCTGCGCAGGCTGTTGCGGTGGATCGAGCGCGCCACCAGTTCCTTTCCGACACCGCTCTCTCCGAGGAGCAGGACGGTGGCGTTGGTGGGGGCCGCGCGCTTGATCGCATCCCAGACGTGACGGAGCGCCGGGCTCTCGCCGACCATCTGATGCCGCACTTCGACGGCGCGCTTGAGGCTGCGATTCTCGTCGGCCAGGCGGGTCTGGTCGAGGGCGTTGCGAATCGTGAGGAGCACGCGCTCGCTCGCCAGCGGCTTTTCGATGAAGTCGAAGGCGCCGGCCTTGGTCGCTTCGACTGCGGTGCTGACGGTCCCGTGTCCGGAGATGATCACCACCGGCAGCGTCTCCGAAACGGCCCGGATCCGCTGGAGCGCCTCCAGTCCATCCATCCCCGGCATCTTCACGTCGAGGAAGACCAGGTCGGGAGACTCCTTCTCGACCAGCGCGATCCCCTCCGGGCCGCTCGACGCCTCGAGCACGTCATAACCCTCGTACTCGAGGATCATCCGCACGGATCGGCGAATCTCCATCTCGTCGTCGACGACCAGAATGCGCGCCCTCATCGGCGCGCGTCCTCACACGTGTAGCGCTGCACCATATGCTCCAGTGTCCGCCGGGCTGTCGCGGGAGAGACGCCCGCCTACTCGACCGTCACGGTGACCAGCGACCGCTGGGTCAGGGTCGGGTCGTAGACGTAGAAAACGAGGATGTCGCCGGGACGCGCCGCCGCGATGACCCGTTGATACTCCGCGACCGTCGCAACCGGACGCTTGTTGATCTCCATGATCACGAACCCGCGGCGCAGCAGCGCCTGGAACCCCGCACCTGTCGGATCGACCCGCGAGATCACCACGCCATTCACCGTGCTCGGGATTTCGAGGCGTCCGACGAAGCTGCGATCGAGCTCACGGACGATCAGGCCGAGCGGCGTTTCGTTTGGCTCGGGCAGCCGTTGCCGGGGCCGGGGCCCGAGGTCCTCGAGGCCATCCGGCGTCCGGTCCCGCAGCGGCCGTTCTACCAGCCTCACTTGCACCGTCTGGCTGCGGCCATCGCGCACAATCTCGAGGCGCGCGACGCTTCCGGGCTGGCGCGCCGAGATGTCGCGAATCAGTTCCTCGTTGTTGATCACCTGCCGGCCTTCGACCTCGACGATGATGTCGTAGGGGTGCAGCCCGGCCCGCTCGGCAGGGGACCCGGGCGTCACGTCCTGGATCATCGCCCCCTTGCCGACGGTCAGGTTGAGGGCCCGTTGGAGTAACGGCGTGACGTCGGTGAGGCCGACACCGATGAACCCGCGCGAGACGCGTCCCCGTTCCTTGAGCTGAGGGAGGATCGCCACGGCCTGGTTGATCGGTACCGCAAAACCGATGTTGCTCGCGCGCGAGTTGATCGCCGAGTTGATGCCGACGACTTCGCCCGCCGAGTTGATGAGCGGGCCGCCGCTGTTGCCGAAGTTGATGGCCGCGTCGGTCTGAATGTAGTCGTCGAGGCTCTTGTCGAAGAGCTTCCGGCCGATGAAGCTGACCACGCCAACCGTCACCGAGTGGACGTAGCCGAGCGGATTGCCAATCGCACACACCCATTCGCCGACACGAAGACTGTCTGAATTCCCCAGCGCGGCCTCCGGCAATCGTCCGTCAGCCGGCACCTTCAACAGCGCGACATCGATCGCGGGATCCGACCCCACCACCTGGCCCCGAAACGCCCGGCCGTCCGCCATTGTCACCGTGATGCGCTCGGCGCCGGCAATCACGTGATGGTTCGTGAGAATGTAGCCTTCGCGGTCGATCAGAAATCCGCTGCCCGATCCCTGACGGGGACCTTCGAACTCGCGCCCGGGATCGAGATCGTCGCCGCGGCGCCGCTCCCGTGACGTTTTCGAGGTGGCGTCGATGTTGACCACCGCCGGGTTGATACGCTCGGCGACGTCCGCGAAATTGATGAGGCCCGCGGCCGGCCGCGCGCCGGCGGGCCGCGCCTCGGCGGCCGCGGCCGCGGGCCGTCGAGGGGCGGACGACACGACAGGCCCTGGAGTCACACTGCCGGCGATGATCAGGCCGATCAGGAATGCCACCGTGGACGACAGGACGACGGTGAGGAGCGTGAAGCGGCGCATCTTAAAAGTCCACTAGCTCCCTAGTATAAGCGCCTTGAAATCCTCTTCCGACAGCACGGGTACGCCCAGAGTCCGGGCTTTGTCCAGCTTGGTGCCGGCTTCCTCCCCGGCCAGCAGGTAACTGGTTTTCTTGCTGACCGAACCCGACACTTTGCCACCTAGACGCTCGATTTCGGCAGTCGCCTCATCGCGGGTCATCGAAGGGAGCGTCCCGGTCAGCACGAACGTCTTGCCGGTGAGCGGACCCGAAACGGCGACGCTGGGTTCGGGTTGCTGGCTGGTCATGTTGACGCCGGCTGCGGTGAGCTTCTCGACCAGCGCACGGTTGTGCGATTCGTCGGCAAAGGCGCGGACCGAGGCTGCGACCACCGGGCCGATCTCCGGAACGGTTTGCAGTTCCTCGAGTGAGGCGTCGAGGATGCCGGCCATGGATCGCCGGTATCTGGCGAGCGTGGCGGCGGCTTTCTCCCCGACATGCCGGATCCCGAGCGCATACACGAGCCGTGACAGATCGTTCTGCTTGCTGCGTTCGATCTGCTCCTTCACATTCCGCCCGACCTTCCCCAGCTTGCGAGGCAGCGCGCGCTCCGAGCGCGGCTCACGGGGCACGACGACGAGGTTCTCGAGTTGTGACGCGTCGAGCGCATACAGGTCGCCGAAGTCCCTGACCAGTTCCTGCTCGAGGAGCTGATCGACCAACGACTCGCCGAGCCCCTCGATGTTCATCGCGGAGCGTGACGCAAAGTGCTCGAGACCACGCCGCAGCCGCGCCGGACACGAGGTGTTCTCGCACCGCCAGACGACCTCCTCCTCATCGCGGTGCAACGGACTGCCGCAGGCGGCGCAGGCCGTCGGCATCACCCACGGCACCGAACCCGCCGGGCGGTCCGCGAGCACCGCCTCGACCACGCGAGGGATCACATCACCGGCCTTTTCGATGACGACCGTATCGCCCTCGCGGAAATCCTTGCGCGCGATGTCCTCGGCGTTGTGCAGCGTCGCCATGGAGATCGTCGATCCGGCGACGAACACCGGCTCGAGGACGGCGTACGGCGTGTTCGCGCCGGTCCGGCCGACGTTGACCGCGATCCTGAGCAGCCTGGTCCGCTGCCGCTGTGCGGGGAACTTGAATGCTGTCGCCCAGCGCGGGAACTTGGCCGTCGCGCCGACCCGATCGCGGAGCGCGAGATCGTTCGCCTTGACGACGACGCCGTCGGTCTCGAACTGCATTTCGTGGCGCTTCTCCGCCCACGCTCGACAGAACTCGACGACCTCGTCGATGCCAGCGCAGCGCTGAGCGTGCGGTTCGACCGGTAGTCCCCACGCGCGCATGGCCTCCAGCAGCTCGAAATGGGTCGCCGGCAGCACCGAGCCCGGCGCCACCACCTGGTAGGTGTAGGCACCAAGACGGCGACGCCTCACCAGCCGCGGATCCAGGTTCCTCATCGTGCCTGCCGCGGCGTTCCGAGGATTCATGAACGGCGGCTCACCTTCCGCTTCGCGCTCCGCGTTGATGCGGGCGAAGGAGGCGCGAGGCAAGTACACCTCGCCGCGGATTTCGATTCGACCCGGCGGAGCATGCTCGAGCCGGTGGTAGATGGCCTGGATGGTGCGGACGTTCGGCGTCACGTCTTCGCCATGGACGCCGTCACCGCGCGTGGCCCCGCACTTCAACTCACCGTTCTCATAAACGAGAGCGATGCTGAGGCCGTCGATTTTGAGCTCGGTGACGTACTCGACGGCAGCGGCGCCGAGGCCGGCGGCGCGCCGCAGCCGTTCGTCGAACGCGCGCAGTTCCGCCTCGTTGTATGCATTGTCGAGGCTGAGCATGGGCGCCAGGTGCGTGACCGTCGGGAACGATTCGGTCGGCCGGCCGGCCACACGCTGGGTTGGCGAATCCGGCGTGACCAGGTCAGGATGCTGGGCCTCGAGGGCCTCCAGCTCGTGAAGGAGGCGGTCGAACTCCGCGTCGGTGATTTCCGGACTATCGTGGATGTAATAGAGATCCTCGTGCCGCCGGATCTCTTTCCGCAGCCAGGACAGCCGTTCTTCCGGCGACGTGCGGGAGGCGCCCCGAGAGTTCTGGTCGGTCAACGATCGCGGGCGAGCACGTAGTCGGGCAGCGCCAGCAGCGCATCGCGTTCACGGCTCGGGGGAAAGATCTCGAGGCAGGTCTTCGCGCGCTCGGCGTATTCGACCGCCCGCTCATAAGCGAGATCCATGGCACCGTGCTCCGCCAGCAGGCGCAGGATTTCCCGCCACTGCTCCGGCGTGACGGCACGCTCGTTGACAACCGACCGGATCAGGCGATCGGCATCGTCACCGCCGCGGTGCAACAGGAAGATGATCGGCAGGGTCACCTTGCCTTCCCGCAGGTCGCCGCCGATCGGCTTTCCCAGAGCGGTCGCGTCCGCCGTGTAATCCAGCAGGTCGTCGACCAGCTGGAAGGTGATGCCGAGATTGAACCCGTACTCCCTCAACGCCTCGGCGCGCTCGGGAGTGACATCACCCAGCATGCCGCCGATCTGCGCGCATCCTCCGAAGAGGAACGCGGTCTTGCGGCGGATGATCTCGAAATGCTCTTCTTCGGTGATATCGACGTCACCGGTCTTGGTCAGCTGGTACAGCTCTCCCTCGATCATCCGCAGCGTGACATCGCACAGCACCCGGATAATCTCGAGCGAGTCCTGGGTCAGCGCCATCGCCATGCTCTTGATATAGAGGTAGTCCCCGAGCAGGACGGTGATGTCGTTGCCCCACCGCGAGTGGACGGCGAGGCGGCCCCGGCGCAGGTCGGCGCCATCGATGATGTCGTCGTGCACCAGGGTGGCGGTGTGAATGAACTCGACCACCGACGCGTACAGCACGGCCCGGTCGCCGGTATAGCCACAGAGCCGGGAGGCCATCAACAGAACCGCGGGACGGACCCGCTTGCCCCCGCTGCTCTGGATATACCGGCCCATCTCTGGAATGAGGGCCACACGGGACTGGATATGACGGACGAACTCCTGCTCGACCGCCTCGAGATCGCCGCGGATCGGTTCAAAGATCTGCGCCAGGTCGGCGGAGACGGGCATGTTCTGCGCTGTGTCGCTCAATGGGATGCGTTAATGACCAGGTTTTGACCCAAGATACTGGACTCGCCGCGGGGTGTCAACGCGCTAAGCCGTTGCTGCGCCGCGGATTAGGCAACGATCGAACCGGCGGCCGTCGAAATGCCCGCCACCTGCCGTGGCGGTGCCGACGAGGTGAGTCCCGTCGGTTGCTGACGGGTAGACCTCGATCAATTCATGGTTATCGACGCACGGGGGCGAGCCGGGCGAGTTCGGCGGACCAGTTGAGGACGACATTGAGCCGGGCTGCACCTGATTCCGGCTTTACCATCACGAAACGGCCATCAGGGCCGACGTCGTAATTCGGAATCGTCTGCCCGGAACCGAAGTCGTAGTCTCTTTCGAAAAGCTGACGCGGCGGGGAAATCGACACGCCCGTAGCCGTGGCTGTGACCTCCACGACGTTCATCCGTGGCCCATCACGCAGGAAGAGTTCCTTGCTATTCGCACTCCAGCGCGAGTACTTTCCGATCTGAGCGGCCAGCTGCTTTCTCCCGGACGCCGCGACCGCTTGGACGAACACCTGGAATTGCCCCGATTCATTCGACGTGAACGCGAGGAACCTGCCATCGGGGGAGAACTGGGCGCCGCTTTCGTACGCGGAGGTCTCGAGGAAGGGCGCCGGCTGGCCCTCGCTTCCGAGCGGAAGCGTGTAGATGTCGCCGGCCGTGGGCTCAGTGACGCGCATGAACAGCAGGCGATCGCCATCAGGTGAAACACTCAATGGCCAGTCTGTTTCCGACGTGTTGAGCACACCCTGCGGCTTGCCGCCTCCGTCGGCATTGATGACCTTCAGGCCCTTCAGAGTCCTGACCCAGACCCGCTTGCCGTCGGGCGTCCACGCCGGAAACGAGTGATCCAGCGTCGGGTCGTGCGTCAACCGGCTGAACGTGGGCCGTGCGGCATCGAGGACCCAGATGTCACCCGAGACTGCCACCGCAATTCGGTGGCCGTCAGGCGCAATCCGCGGGGTCCCATAGCGTCGAGGCTCGGCAGGAACGGCGGTTTCTACTCCCTGTCGCGTCACCCACACCAGGCGATTGGCCGCGGAGCCGGCGGTGTATGCCGCCATGCCGGCGGCGGAAATCGCCAGCGTCGGGGCACCGGTGACCGTCATTCGCGCATCGTTGAGGACTCGCACGGGGTCACCCAGCGTCCGGAGGTTCGTCGGATCGAAGGCGACGGCGAGCATCATCTGATCTCGCGAGAAGATCAGATGCCCGCTCGGCGCGTAGAACGGGAAGGTTCCGGAATCGAGGACGACCTGCCGCTGATGCGTCTCTGGCAGGAGCGCATCGATCCGGAACGCGGTCTCCGAAGCCCCGGTCTGAACAGCGAACACGATCGCTCCGGCGCTGCCAACCGCGACCGGCCATCGGTGTGCCAATTCTCCAGCGGCGGCGTCGAGGCTCGTCAGCTTCGTCACCTCGCCACCGGCGCCCGGCACCTGCCAGAGGACGCCGGCTTTGCCGAACGTGATCCGGTCATCGACACCCCACGCGGCGCCGGCATTCAGGTCCACGCCGCTGGCAAGAGGTGTCACGAGGCCGTCCTCGAGACCCATCTTCCGTAAAACCCGTGTGATCAGCATCACGCCAATCGAACGGCTATCCGGCGAAAACATCACGGCATTCGCGCCCGATGTGCCTGGCACGGCGACGGTGTCGAACCGATCGAGATGGCGGATGTAAATCTGTCGATTGCCGCTCGTCATGCCGATGAATGCGAGCTTCGATCCGTCCGGCGACAACGCAACCGACCCGCCGTTCGTGAACGGTTCCCAGAGTTCGACGCCGGCCGGCAGATTGAACTCCACCCTGATTGGTGAGCCGATTGGGGGATCCGTCGCGGCGGATCGCCGGTCGATGGCCAGCCACACCAGACCAACCGATAGGGCCCCTGTCAGAACCCACGGCAGGATCGCCAGCGCCTTCCGCGCCGGCGGCTGCAGATTGCCAGCAGTCGGCCCGCCGTCGTCTCGCGGTTCCTGGAGTTCGATCCGGACATCGGCGATGTCGTGAACCCGGCGGCGCGGGTCCTTGTGCAGGCACCGGCGCAGGAGAGAACGCAGCCAGGACGGCGCGGCCGCAGGCAGCGCCTGCCAGTCCGGCTCGGCGCCGATCACGGCCGCGAGAACATCGGTCACGGTCGGCCCGCGGAATGGCTGCGAACCAGTGAGCATCTCGAAGAGAACGCAGCCGAAGGCCCAGATATCCGTGCGGCGATCCACCCGGAGTCCGCGTGCCTGCTCAGGGCTCATGTAGGCCGCTGTACCCAGGATCGTTCCGGTTGCGGTTGCACTGATAACCGTCTCCGAGCTTGCACGGTCGGACGTCTCGACGCCGAGTCCTGCCTTGGCCAGACCGAAGTCGAGCACCTTCGGGCTGCCGTCCTGCGCGAACATGATGTTGCCAGGCTTCAGATCCCGGTGCACGATTCCCTTCTCGTGTGCGGCCTCGAGAGCTTCGGCGATCTGTGCGCCCGCCGTGATGCAGTCGGCGATCGGCAGCGCGCCGCGACGAAGCCGCGCGGCGAGCGTCTCCCCCTCGACCAACTCCATGACCAGGTAATTCGGCCCGACGTCGTGGAGCGTGCAGATATGACGGTGGTTCAGGGCCGCGATGGCCTTTGCTTCACGGCCGAACCGATCTGTGAAGACCTCACTGACAATCTTGATCGCGACCTGGCGTCCCAGTCGCGTGTCGGTGGCGCGATAGACCTCACCCATGCCACCCTTGCCGAGGGGTGCGACAATCTCGTACGGCCCGAGAAGGGAACCGGCCTGCAGGCTCATCGGAAACCGATCCTGATCGCGACAAACCGATGGGGCGTCTACGTGTCGGGGCTCTCCTCGCGCAGGCCGCCTAACTGAGTGATCACCTACGAGGCAATATTAGAGCGCGGAAAGGACCCGCGAGAAGGTCGCTGTCGACTCCCTGGCAATCTCGGCTGCGGGCCTCCCACGGACGGTCGCCAGAGCTTCCACCACGTGAGCCACGAACGCCGGTTCGTTCCGTTTACCCCGGAACGGCACCGGAGCAAGGTAGGGGGAATCGGTTTCGACCAGGAAACGGTCGCCGGGCACCATCTGCGCGACCTGGCGCAGTTCACCCGCCTTCGGAAACGTCACGATCCCCGCAAACGACAGCACGGCACCCATGTCCAATGCGGTGGCCGCCATGTCGAGTCCACCGGTAAAACAGTGGAACACCGCCCTCAGGCCGGCCCCCTCGTCGCTCAATAGCCGGAACGTATCGTCAGTGGCCTCGCGAGTATGAATGATCACCGGCAGATTGCGCTTCCGCGCCAGACGAAGCTGACGACGAAACACCTCCTGCTGGACGTCGCGCGGCGAGAAGTCGTAGTGGTAGTCGAGCCCGATCTCGCCGAGCGCGACGGCGGCCTGCGCCGTGAGATCGGCCTCCAGCCGGCTCATCGCGGCATCGAGGTCGCCCGCATGTTCGGCGGCCTGGTGAGGGTGAATACCAACCGAGAATCGCACCTTGTCCCAGGCCGCTTTGACCGACTTCGCCCTCTCCGCCTCCCCGTCGTCACCGGCAGCGAGAATCACCAATGCTCCGGACAGGCCCGCGGCACGCGCGCGCGAGACGACGGCGTCCAGGTCAGTGGCGAACTCTTCGCCAGCGAGATGGCAGTGGGAGTCGATCATCACTTAGTTGCGCTTGGGGCCCCACCCCCAAGCGCTGCTCGCTGACGCTCGCCCGGCCTCCGGCCGGTTGCTGCTGAGCGGCAACGGGATCGTTAATGGCTTTTTGTCTCTAACCATCCAGTTGCTGCGAAGAAGCGGCGGGCCGGAGGCCCGCAATCAAATAATGCTGACCGAACGCCGCTAAACAGGCTGACTGTCGACTTCAGCGGACTCTCGTCCCCGGCGCCACCTCCTGATCGAAGGTGACCAGGGTCGGCTTGCCACCGTCCGGGCTCGCGGCGAGCACCATGCCGTTCGACTCGATGCCCATCAGCTTTGCCGGCTTCAGGTTGAACACCATCACGATCGTCCGGCCAACCAGCTGCTCTGGCTCGTAGGCCTCCGCGATGCCGGCGACCAGCGTGCGCTGCTCGGTCCCGACATCAATCGTCATCTTCACCAGCTTGCGCGAGTTGGGCACCTTTTCCGCGGTCAGCACTTTGGCCACCCGC